>Ga0187893_10002109_pt1 | contig 44914 bp, 48 predicted proteins | sample MA1701074metaG_FD_139574 | JGI IMG/M metagenome (GOLD analysis project Ga0187893, IMG submission 139574) | White microbial mat communities from a basaltic lava cave in the Kipuka Kanohina Cave System on the Island of Hawaii, USA - MA170107-4 metaG ... | reverse complement strand
TCCCAAGCCAGCGGCTAATCCGCTCCCGCTCCTGGCTGCTCAAGCGTCTATATTGTCTTTTCATCGCAACTCCTTGCGGGTATTTTATCCCACAAGTGTTGCGTTAAATTAACGGAGCTAAGTCAGTTATTCTGAGAAATTTCGGACCGACAGGATCAGAACAAGCGCTTGCCGTATAGCCATAAGCAATGTCAGCTGACACGCCCTCAAGTGTTTTCAGCTTCCACCCCTCCGGAGCTCCTACGGTGATCAAGGTTGAAGCGTTGTCTGTTTCGGTTTTATTAAGCATGCACTCGCTCATTTTTTAAACGTTCTACGAATTGATCAACAGAGAAGAATTGCTTATCGGGATACAATGTCTTGCATGCAGCTTTGATGAAACCCTTTTCGTTTGACACAATACCATTGAGCCCGGATAGATAAACAAGATGTTCGATGTCTTCATAAGCGTTAATGTCAATTTTGGGTTCGGGTTCTACGGCCATGAAATACCAGGCTGTGAACAGCCACCCTTCTATGAATTTATTAAAATAGGGGCATCTTTCCTTGTGTTTTGTCCAATATTCAACTAATCGATTTTTTGGGATTTTTGAGTTGATACTACTTTCAATTTTCTCAATTGCAGTTGCCTCAAATTTTAACCGTAGAAACGACGTAAAATTCGACTCTTTCCGAGAGAGTGATTTGTCTTTTTGCAATTGCTTGATGACATCCACTCGCATCGATTTGTATGCTTCTCGATTTTTAACTTTTTTCCCCTCCCATTGCATCAAATAAGCGCCCATCTCTTGTTTGGCTTCATCCGGAAACTCCCCTCCATTTAAAACGAGCGTCATATTCTGCTTTACGGCTCGGTAATCCGTAAACAAATATGCGGATTTAGGTTTACTTTCCAATTCACCGGTATAAATTCCATCAGGCCCGCCTGGCTCATTAAAAAGTCTTTGCCATTTAAGCTCGGCGAGGAGTGTCAAGGGCTTTATCGCACGAGGCGGAATTTTACCTGTTACAGAAAATTTCAGGCATTCCGTAAGCAATATTGGCGTTGGGTAAAAAGAAAATCTGCCGGAATTGCATGCCGATACGATTCCTCCTTGGACCAATTGATCGGCAGCCCTTTCGCTAAGGACGTTAGTGTCAATAATAAATTTGTAACTCATATTCGCACTTAGATTTCATACCCCAATCCTTTAAGATTTCTTTTAATTTCCGACTCAAGCCGATCCGATTCTTTAAATTGACCCACCAGTTCTGAGGTCAACCTTTTCATCTTCTCGTCAAATACTTCGTCGTCTTCCTCAACCTCGGCTGCGCCGACGCAGCGCCCGGAGGGTGAGAATATGGTAGTGTTTCTTCTTTCATTTTTTGCTTTCCTAACCCTCTGCCAAAAGGCATGTTAAGAAAACCCCAACAAAGCCGTTCCATAACATAGCCCGGTGTGGTATTATTTCTGTTGTGCAACGGGGGCAGCAGCTGCGCAGCGGACGCTGCCCCGTAAAGAAATCATAAGTTTTAAAGGTTCCGCCCCGATGACAAGGGCCCATGGGGCCCTCCCGAAAGGGTAGCCGGGGCGGTCGTTTTTTATCCTCCCACATGTGTGCGGCACCGTGATTGAAAATAAGAGCATTTTCAAAAAATGTCGTAACTCATTTAATATAAACATGTTGTGATTATAAAATCTCAAACAGCGCACTCTATTTTCATGCCTCTATGAAAACAAACCGGCATCCAGCTTTACCCCCGGTTTTTTATAGAACGTGTATTTATAGCCCCCTCTTTTGACCTGCTCCAGGAGTCCTTGCTTTGTCCAGCCCTTCAAAAGCCGGGAAGCTTTCAAAGTGTCCGGTATGCTTGTTATTTTTCTTAACTGCTGATTGGTAATATACAAATGCCGGTCGAGATATTCACTCACCGTATCCCAGAAGCTCACACGTTCCATATTAAAAAGCAGAACAATCACAGCGTTGAGGGAATAAGCTTGCGGCATATAGATCGGTTCATACAAATTGGCTTCGGTCATCATTTTGAACATGCGGTCCACCCCTTCCCCGATGTCCAGATTCGGCGCTTCCTCCCCGAACCGATTGAGCGTTCTTAGGATAATCGGGTTCCTCGCAAATCTTTCCCGCCTGATATTCGAAATGGTGACGTGCCCGGGCAAAATACCCGGGCTTTCAATTTCAATCCTGTTATCGAATATCCTTAATTGAACATCGTCCTGAAGACTATAATCGCGGTGGATAACCGCATTGGCAATGGCCTCTTGAATAACCCATTCCGGATAACGCCGTGTTCGACGAAATGATGCGCCGTGAAGAAGGGGCGGACTGCTTTCAAGCCATTCGTGAAAATATTGCATTGCATTTTGGATTTGCAGATTCAAAGGTCCTTCGATAGTAAAAGGCCGTTTCACAAAATTGGGTTCCCCCGAAAAGTTGGGTTTATCGCCATAATAATGTGAAATTTTGATACTGCATTTCGAGTGAAGACTGACAGCCGGATTGGGTGAAAAAAGCAAGACGCATGCTTTATTAAGAAAAGTTTGCCCTTCTTTTTCGGCCGTCAAGCCATTATCTTTGAGAAACTGCCAAATATCCTGGTTCGTGCTGCCGGTATATTTTTGATATTTGGCCAGCAACGTTTGATCCAAATCCTGAGGCTTGACATCCGGGACAGGTTCGCTTTCATAACGAATCGAACCCTTCGCATATTTCAAACGCATGATTTCTTCGGCGGTCAGCTTGCGATTGTGCCGCCCTCGGCGAAGGTAGGTGTCACCCCGTTTTAATGAATGGACATCCGTACTTCTTTCAACAACAAAAACCTTTAATATATCCGCCGCTCCTCTGTTATTGACAATGGCAACGTCTGCATCCTTAATATTCGGAAATGGCGGCGTAATTTCCTTTACCATCAAATTCATCAATTCTGATACTTTATCCGGACCTTCACTTACGCCAATGAGCCGCTTTTTCCCATCTGCCTTGTCCGGATCTTCAAGGCCGACGACCAGCAAGCCGCCCTCTGAATTCGCCAATGCGACCATTGATTCCAAGATTTTTGAAGGTTCGACGGCAGCACGTTTGCATTCGAAAGTTTGCCATTCCCTCGCGGTTATTAAAAATTGGAGCACATCGTCTGTTTCAGCCATATATCACCCGGCCGTTAATAACATAATTCTTTGCCTTTCTAAAATTCATATCCCAGCCCTTTAAGATTCTTTTTAATTTCGGATTCTAGGCGGCCGGACTCTTTGAGTTGGTTCGCCAGTTCAGCAGTCAGCCGCTTCATTTTTTCTTCAAAGACTTCGGGGTCTTCGTCTGCTTCTTCCGTTCCCACATAACGGCCTGGTGTAAGAATGTGTCCGTGCTTTTCAATTTCTTCCAACTTGGCTGATTTACAGAATCCGGGGGCATCTTTATACTTACTGCCTTTTGCCCGCCAGGAATGATACGTTCCGGCAATCTTTGAAATTTCTTCAGTTGTCAGTTCACGATGGCGGCGGTCAATCATCACGCCCATGTTGCGTGCGTCGATAAAAAGGGCTTCACCGCGGCGGTCGCGGTGCTTGTGGTTTTTTTTATCACGGGCAACAAACCATAGACAAACAGGAATCATGGTGTTGTAGAAAAGTTGTGAAGGCAGAGCAATGATGCAATCGGCGAGATCGGCTTCAATAATATTCTTACGGATTTCACCTTCACCGGAAGTGTTCGAGGACATGGAGCCATTGGCCATAACAAAACCGGCTGTGCCTGTGGGTGAAAGGTGGTGAATGAAATGTTGAATCCAGGCGAAGTTGGCATTGCCGACAGGCGGCGTTCCGTATTTCCACCGGACATCTTCGCGTAAAAGTTCACCTTTCCAGTCGCTGTCATTAAAAGGCGGGTTGGCGATGACATAATCAGCCTTGAGGTCTTTGTGAGCGTCCCGCAAAAAACTGCCTTCGTTATTCCACGCGATATTGGCGTCAATACCACGAATGGCGAGATTCATTTTGCAAAGGCGCCAAGTTGTCTGATTGGATTCCTGGCCGAAAATGGAAATATCTCCGATCCGGCCTCCGTGAGCTTCGACAAATTTTTCACTTTGGACAAACATGCCCCCCGATCCGCAACAGGGGTCAAACACCCGTCCTTTGTACGGCTCCAACATTTCGACAAGTAACTGTACGACGCAACGTGCCGTATAAAACTGGCCGCCCTTCTTGCCTTCGGCGTCTGCAAATTGGCCGAGAAAATATTCGTAAACCCGGCCTAGAATGTCTTTGCTCCTGTTTTCCTTATCTCCGAGGCCGATTGTGCCAATTAAATCAATCAATTCTCCAAGCCGCTGTTTATCAAGGGCAGGACGAGCGTAGTTTTTAGGAAGGACGCCCTTGAGCGTCGTGTTGTCTTTTTCAATCTCATCCATCGCATCGTCAATGAGCTTTCCGATGTTGGGCTGCTTAGCGTTTTTCTGGAGATAATCCCAGCGCGCCTTCTTGGGAACATAGAAAATATTCTCTCCTCTGTATTCGTCCGGGTCTTCGGGATCCGCGCCTTTAGTTTTTCCAAGCTTCTGATAAAGCTCAGCAAAGGCGTCTGAGATGTATTTAAGAAAAATAAGGCCGAGCACTACATGTTTATACTCGGCTGCGTCCATGTTGTTGCGGAGCTTATCCGCCGCGGCCCAGAGCTTCTGTTCAAAGCCCAGGTTCGCACCGTTTGATGATCTGGCCTTTTGTTCCTTTTTCACTTTCGCCATTGGCTTGAGTCCTCTAATTCCAGGAAATTTTTGAAAATGCCTCGCCGAATTTCCGTCCGAGATCAGGATTGATACGCTCGACATGGCGGATACGGCCTTCGAGACTGCTTCTTAACCATTCCTTTGATTTCCCAGCGGGGATTTGGGAGTCAGGCCCCAGCTTACTGCATCGGTAAAGAAGGGCCCGAAGCGCCCGCTTGTAATCCGAAGTGACATTCACCCTCGCATTCACGGTTAAGCCGGCGACCTCCTGCCGGTCCGAGCTATAAGCAATAACGATTTTTTCCCGTTTTATGGTGAAGCCCTCCTGCCTGAATATTTTGCAGATCAAGGATTTGATCCGGGCCACATCAAAAGGCCCGGAAAAGAAAACGTCGTCGACCTGGGATCCCATCTTAAGCCCGTAAATATCCGCAAGTCGTTTCAATCGCGGCTCAAATTCGGCGTAGATCAAAAGTGCGATTGTCGGACTGGTGGGCGCGCCCTGGGGCAAACGATGCGCATAACTCGTAAGGTTTGCAAGGAGATCCGCCACGTCAGGCGTACACCCCAGATTTAAAAACAACCGGAGGACACGTTTAAAGTGAACCGATGGGAAGAAATCTTTGATGTCAAAGCGGGCAACGCAATACTGGCCGACATGCTGCCTGGCATTTTCGATATAATCACGGCCTTTAACGCTGCCGTAAAGCGTGTCGGGTATTTTGACCTCCTGAAGAAGCCGGTTAATTTTCTTCTGCACCTGCTTGAGCCTGAATTTGGGGCGGTTGATTTCACGGATTCCGCCCGACTTTTTCTTCTCGAATTTGGGCGGCAAATACAAATTTCTGCCCCCAGCGGCATATTGGGCCAAATCGGATTCCGAAACACCTATCCGGAAGACAAGATGTTCGATGGTGCGAATATTCAATCGACGGCGCTCATAAATAACACGGTTCTCCGGGGTCATTCTTTTTCTTTCCCATTTGCTTTTTTGAGTTTTTCCATTTCGAGCGCAAGATCACGAAGCTTTGAAACAGCACGGCGGAGATCGGGATTTACTTTGACATCATCCCGGATGGCTTCGATAAAAAAGAAGGTAATGGGAACCTTCATGGCCTTGGAGACCTTCTTCAGGAAAGCCATGCTGGGTTCCCGCTTATCATGTTCCAGAAGCGAAAGATAATTCACCGAAACATCGAGCTGTTCGGCCAGATCTTTTTGTTTGATCCCCAAATTCTCCCGGAACAGCTTGATATTTTGCCCCACACTGAGACGCGTCATTTTCATCCTTTCGAATCAGAATATTCAAAATATAAAGACAGATACGCGGAGCGTTTTCGCCTAATTTCCTGATCTTGCGAAAAATTCTTGCAAGAATGCGGCTTCCAAGATCCGCGTTCGAAGGAGTCGGCTTGTTTAACAGACTCCGCAATCCCGTCAGATCTCGAATTACCATTTGCAAGACAGCCACACGCCATGGTTCTTGATCCCTCATCGCACAGAACGATATGTCCTGGATCGCTCCGTCAATGAGGCGCATTACCTCAGGTGCTGAACCCTCGCTTTCTTCTTTCCCCATAAATACCTCCTTTCGTCGTTGGGTTGTGTTGCTTTTCTTGAAACATTGAAGCAATAACACCTCCCTTTCATGTTTCAACTTAACCCTGTGCCGCGTGTGGCATTCGCTCCAGCAATACCTGAGAGCTCTTACGAGCTCTGGGATTTGTCTTAAGACTGAAAGGGGTTATGCAATGAGGAAAGAAGCACGCGGGCTCCGTCGCTTTATAAGCAATCCCGGAGACCGAAGGCAGTCGTAAGCAGAGAAGCGGGAAATCTGCTTATTGGGCATCCGTACGACCGATCATGCTTTGGCTCATTGAACCACCAGCCCGGACAAATCGACCCTCCACAAATTCGAATGGAGGTGAGACGGCCTAAAAGACCGGCTCCTACCGCCCCTTTATGGGGAAGGCGACTTTATGAAGTCACCTGCAGGAGGCTTTATGAGGCAACCGCGAAGTTCAGAAATCATGAACCATGTGTCAAAGAACCCTGGCGATACGCCAGGCGGAACGCTTATATCATAAGTCTAACTGTGAGTCAAACTAAAATGACGGCTAAAACGATGGCTAAAACGACGATATCTGCAGGAAGTCCACAATGTCACAAACCGACGAATTAGCGCCGTAAGGCCTTTAAATTCAATGTCGCCCCATGCATAAATTGCGACAAGGAAGGGGGATAAAAAGTCGCTTGGGGCCGGGCGGGTTCCGTTTTCGGCCAGCTTGTAATGGGCATGGAAGCTAGGCATTACTGTATTTAATAGGGGTATTCGTTAACGCTTTGGGTTGAAAGGGGTTAAGAAGCGTTGATTGTGAATTTTTTATTAAATTCACAGTTTTTTCTCCTTAAATATTCGCTTCTCCAGCAATTTCTCGAATCGAGCCATGATTGAATTGGGGATTTTTCTGCTCACCATGACAACATTCGGTACCATTTCCGCCGGTGCCGCCTGCCTGCCGGCAGGCAGGAATTCGACGTCCCATGTTTCATTCATTGCCCAACTCCTTCCGAGCGAGACGAGCGGCCTCGTGAAGTTTCTTTTGTAGAAGTTTGCGAGGCGGAAGGGCCGTGAGATATTCCGCCACGCGAATTTCACCCTTATCGAGCTTCAGGAGGGCGATCTGCTCCCCATCCTTTTCGGTACAAAGAATAAGGCCAAGGGGAGGCTCTTCGCCCGGATGCCTCTCATGTTTGTCGAGCCATCTCAAATAAAGCTCCATCTGGCCTTTGTCCGCCGGTTGAAACTGACGGAGTTTGAGCTCCACGGCCACCAAACACTTCAGCCGTCTATGATAAAAGAGCAAATCAAGATAAAAATCATCCCGGCCCACGGTAATCCGCTTCTGCCGGTCCATAAAGGCGAAGTCCTGCCCGAGTTCAAGGATAAAGCGCTCGAGCTCCCGCAGAATGGCCATTTCCAGGTCCTTTTCCTGATAGGCATCCCGGAGTTTGAGGAAGTCCAGAAAATAGGGGTCGCGAAACACAAGATCGGGACTCATCTTGTCCTTCTCACGCAGGGTATTCAGCTCCCTTTGAATCACCAACCCCGATCTTCATCCGCAGAGTACGGACGCTCCATTTCTCGATTCGGCACATTTCGGCGTAAAACGCTCGCTCCAGCGCATCACGGATCGGGATAATTTCGATGAAATGGCTCCAGCCCAATTGTTGCGACAGTGTCGCCACAATCTCGTTATTGGGAAACTCATCCGCAAACTTGACCATGCGCGAAAGGCTGCTTGGCGTGTAGCCCCTGCCGTATTCGGCCACCAGTATTCGGGAAAGTTTCGGAATGATTCGGCTCCCATAGCCGGCGCGCCCGCCTTTAAGGATTTCCTTGCGGATTCTATGCCCGATCTGCCAATTCAGCATGACGAGTGTCGAATTGACAAAGCGAGCAGCCTGGTGACGTGCAGTTTCAATGAGGGGCCGAATTTCTTTTAAGAGGCGTTCGGCGATTACTTGTGTTGCAATGGATCTCTTTTTTGTAGTCACAAAAATACCCTCCTTTTTTTGATGTTGGAGGGCAAATCGTGCTTATCCGCCGTTAAAACATTGGCGGACATACGTCCCGTCTGGCGGGGTTTGTCCGGCTTTTATGCGGCTCGCGATGAGAATCGCCCGCAACCCTGAAAAACGCGACTAGCCTAATACAAAATTGCTAAATCTGCAAGAAAGAGATTGCTTCGCCCGCCACCGGACTTTGGGGGGCTCGCAATGACTGAATTACCGCGGCATCAGAGGGATTTGGAGGTGGAGGAGAAAGATGGCGACCACAATGGTGATGATGGAGACGACGAAGCCGGGCTTGAGCCATTCCATGAATTTGATGTGCTGGCCGTATTCTTTTTCGAGCATGCCCATCGCGACGATATTGGCTGTGCTGCCGATGACCGTGAGGTTGCCGAAGAGGGTCCCCCCAAAGAGCATCCCCCACCAGAAGGGGAAGGTGTAAATCCCCGCTTTTTGAATTTCCAGGAGGATGGGGATGAAGGTGGCCACCGCAAGCACGTTGTCCATGAACCCCGTTAAAAGGCTGATGGCCGCAGTAAAAACAATCAGAAGAAGCGTCGGATCGTAGTGCCCGATCGAGAGCATCCCTTCCGCAATCCGTTCCGTCACTCCCACGTATTTTAGGGTTCCCACCGAGGCAAAGAGCGCCATAAAGAATGACAAGGTCCACCAATCCACGCGGCGCATAAAAAAATCCCGCGCCACGGCGCCATTGAGAAGGATGGAAACCGCCCCCGCCCCCAGGGCCGCTCCGAGGAGCATTGAATTTTTCTGAAGGCCGAGCATTTTCTCAAGGGGCGCATGCAAGATAAGAGCGATGACCGTTGCGAGAAAAAGAATCCAGCAGCTCCGGATTTCGCTTTTTTTGTGGCTCACATGGCGCGTTTCGTCAAGGTCGCCTTTTTCGGCCTTCATTTTCCTGCCGAGTTCTTTAATGTTATTGCCGAAAAGGTAGAAGCAAAGCGGGATCGCTATGATGAGTGAAACCAGGGTGATGGGAGAGGCCCAGCGGAGGAAATCCGAAAAGGTGAGGTGGGCGCGGAGCGCAATCATCACGCCGATCGGATTTCCCACGGCCGTGGCCGAACTCCCGATATTGGTCGTGAATACGATCATTAAAAGAAAAGGAATCGGGTTTACTTTATAGCGCTTCGTGATATGAAACATGGTGGCCATCATGAAAAGGATCGAAGTGACTTCGTCCACGAGCGCCGCAAAAAAAGTGGCCATGGCCATTAAGACGGTCATCAAAAGAAAAGGCCGCTCGCCCACGCGGTCCACGGTCCGCGCCACGAGGTATTCGAAGAAATGCCGCTCTTCGAGATACCCGATCAGCGTCATCATGCCCACGAGAAAGAGGATGATGTCCAACCCGGCAAATTCCACGATATGCGGGACATCGATCAAATTGGCGGCGAGGAGGACGGCAATTCCGCCGAAGGCAAAAGAAAGCCGCAACTGCCAATAGAAGAGGGTCCCGCAGATGACGGTGAGGAAAACAAGCGTGGAAATAACCTGCCCTGACGTGAATTGGAAAGCATTGAGAACCGCTGCCGCAGCGCCGAGAATGGCCAGGATCGCGAGAGGCTTTCTAGCGGCGGCAGCGATCGGATTAATCTGCGGCATAGTGCTCCGTGGCGCGAAGATCATAGACCATGATGACAAGATCGTGACTTTCGCCTTTGAGGTCTTGCACATGCTGCGGCAGGGTGGCCATTTGGACAAAACCCATTTTTTCGAAGATCGCGATCTGGCGGGTTTGCTCCGCCATGAACTCCGCGTCGAGCTTCACGAGGCCGATATCCAGCGCAAGTTGAATGAGTTCGCCCACCAGGGCTCTTCCAATTCCCCTTCCCCGAAATTGGGGGTGAATCACCACACGGATGCTTCCGATATGGCTTTTCCAACCCCGTTTTTCCTGGTGGAGCGTGGCGTCTCCGATGATTTTTCCTTCGAGGTCCGCAATGAGGGGGAGCGTGACCTCATAATCCAAGGTTTGGCACCAGTGTTTGACCACTTGAGGGTCTTTGACTTCGTCACGGAGGTAAATCATGTCTTCCTCGGGCATCGATTTAAAAAAATCGACGAGGGCCTGCTCATCCTGGGGAATCAGCGGGCGAAGGATGGCCCGCGTCCCGTCTTCGAGCTTGGCGGGCTTGGGGAAATTTTCTTCGAGCATGTCCTCTAACATGGGAGCAGTTTACAGGATAAGGGCTTTTTGGACAAACGCAATAAAAGGAAGGGGAAAGATCCCCATGAGGACGACCCCCACAAGGGTGAGGGCGAGGCCCACCCAAAAAGAAGTCCCCGCGAAAACAGGTTCCCGGTTCGCGGCCGGGGTGAGATACATCAGCCGGACGATTTTAAAATAATAAAACGCGGCCACTGCGCTGTTTAAGGCGGCCACAACGGCCAGGGTGAGGAAGCGCCCCTCGATGGCGCTTGCAAAGACATAAAATTTTCCGATGAACCCCGCCAGGGGCGGAATCCCCGCAAGGGAAAGGAGAAAAAGCGTGAGCGAGAAAGCGAGGACCGGGGATTTTTCGGAAAGGCCCGCGTAATTTTCAATTTCGTCATTTCCGAAATGGTTCGACACCGCAATCACGCAGAGAAAGGCCCCCAGGTTCGTGAAAGCATAAGCGATGAGGTACACCAGGACCCCGGTGACTCCCGTGGCATTTGAGACCGCAAGCCCCATCAAAATGTAACCTGCCTGGGCGATCGAAGAATAACCCAAGAGCCGTTTCACATTCGTTTGCGGGACGGCGATGACGTTCCCGAGGGTCATGGTGAGCATGGAGAGGACGGCCAAAAGGTATCCCCAATCGCTTTGGAGCTCAAGAAAAGTGGTGTGAAGCACGCGGAGAAACACGGCAAATCCCAGCGCCTTCGGGCCCACGGTAAGAAATGCGGTGACCGGCGTCGGGGCCCCCTCATAGACATCGGGCGCCCAGAGGTGAAAAGGGGCCATCGAGATTTTAAATCCAAAGCCCGCCATCATGAGAAGAAGGGTGACGAGCGCCAGCCCCTTCGAAACCTGCCCCGCGGCCAATTGGGACTGGATTTGATTGAGATCAATCGAACCGGTGAGCCCGTAGAGGATCGACATGCCGAAGAGCATCACCCCCGATGCCAGGCTTCCGAAAAGGAGGTACTTCAGCGAGGCCTCTTTGGAGCGCGGGTCTTTTTTGAGGAATCCCACGAGGAGATAAGAAAGAATGGAAACAAATTCGATGCCGAGGAAAATCATCAAAAGATTATTCGCGGCCCCCATCAGGGTCAGACCGAACGCCATGAAAAGAAAAAGGGAGACGTATTCGCCCACGTAGGGAATTTCGTAATCCAGAGAAATAAGAAAAGTGAGGGCCACAATTCCCAAAGCGGTGATTTTGAAAAAGAAGCTGAAGGGGTCCAGCACAAAAAAGCCGTAAAAAAGCGGAAGGGGTTCGGCCGGGTAACGGCAGAAAAGAAGGCTCGCGAGAATCCCCGCAAGCCCCAAGAGGGGAAGGAGCTTCTTATTGGCAATGGAAAAATCCAGCATGAGAAGTCCGAAGGCGCTGGCCAGCAGAATCAAATCCGGAATGAAATAGGGAAGGCTTTCCAGGGCGTCCATTTCAAAATCCTGCGAGAAGCGCACCCAGCGCGGGAGTCATCAGGTCCAGGATCGCCTTGGGATAAATACCCACCCAAAGAATCAGGATCATCAAAGGGACGAGGGTGAAAATTTCCCGGGCGTTGATTTCGGCGAGCCCGCTCCATTGGGGATTGAGGGGGCCCAGGAGCACCCGCTGGATCATATAAAGGAGATAGGTGGCGGCCAGGATAATTCCGACGCAGGCGAGGCCCGCAAAAAGGCGGTTCGTAATGAAAATTCCGAGAAGGCAGAGGAACTCGCTCACAAAGCCGCTCAATCCCGGAAGCCCCAGGGACGCCAGGGAAAAATAAGTCAGGATCCCCGCATAGATCGGCACCTTTGCGCCCAGACCTCCGAAGCTATTGAGATCGCGCGTATGCGCCCGGTCATAAAGCACGCCCACGAGCAAGAAGAGCCCCCCCGTGATGGTCCCGTGATTGAACATTTGGAGGAGCGCTCCGTTGAACCCGTCCGTCGTGAAAGCCGCAAGACCGAGGAGCACGAATCCCATGTGGCTCACGCTCGAGTAGGCCACCATCTTTTTGAAATCCTGCTGGGCCAGCGCCACGAACCCTCCGTAGATGATTCCGATCACGGCAAGGGTCCCCATGGCCGGGGCAAACCAGCGCGCCCCTTCCGGAAGAATGGGATAACTGATCCGCAAAAACCCGTAGGTCCCCATTTTAAGAAGGACCCCTGCAAGAAGAACGCTGATCGGGGTCGGCGCCTCCACGTGGGCATCGGGAAGCCAGGTGTGGAAGGGAAAGATGGGGACTTTGATGGCAAAGCCCAGAAAGAAGGCGAGAAAAACCAGCTGCTGAAAAAGGGAGGGATAAGCGACCTGGGCCAGCTCCAGCATGTTGAAAGTGTGCGGGTTGGCGTAAAAATAAAGCGCCAAAATTCCGAGAAGCATGAAAAGGCTCCCCGCCAGCGTATAAAGGAAAAATTTGATCGCCGCATATTCCTTGCGCGGCCCTCCCCAGATGCCGATCAGGAAATACATGGGGACCAGCACCAGTTCCCAGAAAATGTAGAAAAGGAAAAGATCGAGGGCAAGGAAAGTCCCGAGCATTCCCGTGGTGAGGAGGAGGTAAAGGAAATAATATTCCTTCTCGCGCTCCTTGATTCCGAAGGACCCCACGCAGGCGAGGAAGGAAAGGAGCAGGGTGAGAAAGACCATCGGCAGATTGATCCCGTCGACGCCCAGCAGGTAACGGACGTTCAACTGGGGGATCCAGGAGAAATTTTCCAGAAATTGAGCGCCCGCGTGGCTTGAGTTGAACCCCAACAGAAGGAAAAGGCCCAGAAGGAAATCCAGGCCCGTGACGCCCACGGCGACCCACTTGATCCACTCATTTTTGGATTTGGGAAGAAAAAGCAAAGCCACGGCCCCGAGGAGCGGCAGAAAAACGATCCAGGAAAGAAGGTTGCTCATTGGTTCATCTCCTATCTTTTGAGTTCGAAAAAGAGAATGACGACAATCCCGATAAAGAGGAAAAAAAGATAGTTTTGCACAAAACCGGTCTGGACCCGCCTCAAAATTTCGGAAAAGGCCCGCGTGACAAAACCCACGCCGTTCACAACCCCGTCCACAATATGAACGTCGATCCAATTTTTTACATCGCTTAAACGAAGCGTGCCGATGCCGGTGCTATTGACCGCGCCGTCGATCACCGCGCCGTCGAAACGGTTCAAGATTTTTCCGAGGCCGTACCAGGCGCGGATCACGGTGGCCTGGTAAAATTCGTCAAACCAAAGTTTGTTATAAGAAGCCCGGTAAAGCGGTTTGAAAGTCTCGCCCCACTTCTGGGCCAGTTCGGGCCGGCGCATGTAAAAGAGCCAGGCGAGAAGAATCCCCGATGCGGCGCAGAAAATCGAAGCCCCCAGGACGATCAAATTAAATCCGTGGCCTTCGCCGTGATGGAGGGGATGGGGCTCGATGAAGGTTTGAAACGCATGATTCATCAAAGGGGAGCCGGGAAGGCCGATCACGACCGAGCCCACCGCAAGCACCCAAAGCGGGACGGTCATCACGGCGGGCGATTCATGCACGTGAAGTTCCTTTCGCGGCTTCCCGAAGAAAACAAGGAAGACCAGCCGGAACATATAAAAGGCCGTCATGACGGCGGTGAGGGCGAGGAAGAAGAAAGAGACCGGCCCGGCCTCGTAAGCCGCCAAAAGAATTTCGTCCTTACTCCAGAAACCCGCGAGGGGAGGAACGCCCGCGATCGCCAGGGAGGCGATCAAAAAAGTGACAGAGGTGTAAGGCATTTTTTTCCAAAGCCCGCCCATTTCCCGGATGTCCTGCGTGCCCGTGCCGTGGATCACGCTTCCGGCGCCCAGGAAAAGGAGCGCCTTGAAAAAAGCGTGGGTCATTAAATGGAACGTGCCCGCGCTGTAACCTTTAAGGCCCAACGCCGCGATCATGAAGCCCAATTGAGAAATGGTGGAATAAGCCAGGATCCTTTTGATGTCGGTTTGGGTGAGCGCGATAAAGCCCGCCATCAATGCGGTGAGAGTTCCGATACCGGCGATGACGGTGAGAGAATCCGGAAACGTGATGATCAGCCCGAAGGTGCGCGCCACCAGATACACCCCCAGGGCCACCATTGTGGCTGAATGGATGAGGGCGCTCACCGGCGTCGGGCCTTCCATGGCGTCCGGCAGCCACACGTGAAGCGGAAACTGCGCGGACTTCCCCACGGCCCCCCCGAAAATGAGAAGGGCGGCGAGGGTCAGGAGCCCCGAGCGGCCCATGTAGTCATGGAGGAATTCGGGGTTGAGGTCCCGAAGTTCGAGCGTCCCGGTGGCGAGAAATAAAGTAAGGACGCCTAAGAAAAATGCGATATCTCCCACCCGCGTCGTGATGAAGGCCTTTTTCGAGGCCTGCGCCGCCGAATCCTTTTCGAACCAGAAACCGATCAAAAGGTAAGAGCAAAGTCCCACCAGTTCCCAGGAGATGTAAAGCAGAAGGAGATTGTCCGCCAGGACGAGGCTTAGCATGGAAAACATGAAAAGCGAAAGATAGGCGAAAAATCTTGAGAAGCGGGGGTCGCCCTTCATGTAGCCGATCGAATAAACAATGATCGAGGTGCCCACAAAGGTCACCACGAAAAGCATCATGGCGCTGAGGGGGTCGATCCAGATTCCGAAAAGAAAAGGCCGGGCACCCAAAAGAAGCCATTGGAACTGATGACTAAAGGTGTTTCCTCCGAAAGTCCCGAAGATAAAAGGAAGGGAGAAAAGAAAAGAAAGCCCGCTCGCGCCGCTCGCAACCCAGGCGCTCCGCCCGCCCAGGCGTTTTCCCGCAAAAAGGATCACGGCAAAAGAAATCAGCGGAAGAAGGGGAATGAGATAAGCAAAGATTACCATTTTAAGAGGTTCACCTCGTCCGTGTAAATCGTCCGGCGCACGCGGTAAAGCGCAAGGATAATGGCAAGGCCCACCGTGGCCCCCACCGCTGCCATGGCGATGACAAAGAGCACAAACGTTTGGCCGGTCACCGCGTTTTGAGGATTGGCGCGCGCGAAGGCAATCAAGTTCACGTTCACCGCATTTAAAATGAGCTCGATGGAAATCAGGATGCCGATCACATTGCGGCGCACGAGGGTCCCGTAAACCCCGATGGCGAAAAGAAGGGTCGTGAAAATCAAAAGGTGTTCCAGCGGGATCAGCATATAGATTCTCCTACAGGGAAGAAGAAAGCAGAATCACCCCACCTCGGCGGACGCTCGGCCGACGAGCGCCTGACAGGCGAAACATAAAGAAATTTGCCCAATCGCAGGGGAAATTGTCGAGCTAGAAGGGACTTTGGCAAGATGCCGGTAAGAGATAGAAAACGGTTTGTGTCGGCCTCGCTCGACGGGCCGGCTCGTCGGATTTTTCCGACCCTCCTCGCACGGCCCAACGCCGCCTCCAGCGGGGTGACTCTGCTTTCTTGCGAACCAAAGAAATTTTTTCTCCACAGGCCAAATCCACTTGCCAAAGGGGGCATTGGGGCCGTCATGGCGAAACCGCAATGTTTCGCCGTAGGCCCCATTGAGTGAGGCGGACACAAAGCGTCTTTGATAGGCAACCGGCAATTTGCCAAATCAATTGAAGATTTATTCTGTCTCGTTGCGATTGGAAAGATTATGGGATGGAGGACGATTGCCGAGGCGTTCGTCCGCCGAACGTCCCCCGGAGGCAAGTGGATTTGGCCTGTGTGAGGAAGTATCATCAGTCCCTCCTCGCAATCACAATGGCCCCGACCAGGGCCGCGATGAGAATGACGGAGATCACTTCAAAAGGGAAGACATAAGTCCCAAGGAGCGCCTGACCCAAGGCGAGCGTGTTGACGGGAGTTGCGGAAGGGGCGGAGAACCAATCCGCTTTTAAAAGGAACTTGCCCGCCAAAACGACAAAGAGGACCAGCGCCAAAAAAGCCGGAATGCTTTGCTTGTTGGTCTGGGAAATGGTTTGGTCGCCGATCCGATGAGTGAGCATGATGGCAAAAATGACAAGCGTCATCACCGCGCCCACGTAAAGAAGGATTTGGACCACCGCAATAAATTCCGCCTGAAGGGAGAGATAGATTGCGGCCACGCCCAGAAGGGCGGCGGCCAGGCAAAGCGCGGCGTGAAAAATATTGCGGAGAAGCACGACCCCCAAGGCCGCCACGATGCTTAGGAGAAGGACCGCGTAAATTGAAATTTTTGCAAGGAGTACGAGGGCCATTTTCGAATTTTATTCAGCGAATTGATAAACCCGTCTTTCCGGAACGTAAGGGCTGTTCGCCCTCACCAAAAACCAAAAAGAAACGAATAAGATACTGATCGAAAGGAAAAGTCTCAACATCCCGTTCAGAGTAAAAAACCAAAGGCCGGTCACGAGAATATTCACGAGCGTCAGGGGAAGAAGCATTTTCCATGCAAGCCCCATCATCTGGTCCACCCGGAGCCTCGGAAGCGTCCCCCGGAACCACATCATGACAAACACAAGCGCATAAGTTTTGATCATGAACCACGCCCAGGAGGGAAGAAGGGGCCCCTGATACCCCCCCAGAAAAAGGGTGGCGGCGAGGGCCGAGACCGTAAAGACATTCATGAATTCCGCCATGTACCAGAGGGCGAATTTCATTCCGCTGTATTCGGTATGGAAACCCGCCACGATCTCGGACTCGGCCTCCGGAATGTCAAAGGGCGTGCGGTTGCATTCGGCCACACCGCAGAGATAAAAAATAAGGAAGCCCACGAACCCCCAGGGACTGAAGACAAACCATTGGAGCCCGAAGAGCCCGCCTTGGGCCTCCACAATGTCCACGGTGGAGAGACTTTCCGCGGCCAAAATCACGGGGACGATCGAGAGGACCATGGGCACTTCGTAAGAAACAAGCTGCGCCACGGTGCGCATTCCGCCCAAGAGTGAAAATTTATTCCGCGAAGCCCAGCTTCCCATAAAGATGGCAAGGGTCGTTGTGGCCGAGACGGCGAGGAAAAAAAGAAGCCCCACATTGAGGTCCACCGCCACCATGTTCCGGCCGAAGGGAAGGACGGAAAAAACGAGGAGCGCGGGGATGACCACCGCGATCGGGGCCAGAAGATGGACCGCCCGATCCGCCCCGTCCGGGACAATGTCTTCTTTGGTGAGCATTTTGACCCCGTCGGCAATCGGTTGGAGAAGACCAAACTTTCCTACCCGGTTCGGCCCGATCCGGTTTTGGATCCGGCCCACGAGTTTCCGTTCAAACCAGGTGAGATACATCATCGTGAAAGGCCCGAAGACGGCAATGGCTCCGATTGAAATGAGAATTGAAACCAGGACGACGCCTTCCGCGGGAAGAAAGGCCGAGAAGATATTAAGCAGAACTTTCTTCGTATTGACAAAGATTTGGTCGATGAAGGTCATTTTTGGTTATTGGGGAGGTGCCGGGGGTTTGGGAGGGGCCGCGGCCTGGGCCGCCTGTTTTTTCTCCGCGTCTTTTCGCCGGCGCTCTTCAATGGCTGCGTGGTCCGTCGGACGGATTTTCTGAAAATAAGTGTCGGGTTTGAGAAGCCCATCCCGGTGGCGGACAAGGGCCTGCTGGCGCTCCGGGCCCGCAATCTCAAATTCATGGTCCATAAAAATGGCGTCAAAGGGGCAGGCCTCCTCGCAGATGCCGCAATTCATGCAGACCGTGAAATCGATGTCAAAGACCGCGGGACGCTTGAGGGGTTTGCCGTCTTTGTCGAACTCGCGCACGATGTAAATGCATTTGGGCGGGCACTCCTTGGCGCAGATGTCGCAGGCGACGCAGCGGATATTGTCGACCGTCCCGTCATAAACAAGGAAGGGAAAATTGCGGAAGTTTTCCTTTTGGGGAAGCTTCTCCTCCGGGTATTGGACGGTGACGAGCCCGTCAGACTCGAGCGTGTCGGGCGTGCGGGGAGAAAGGTAGCTTGCCAGAAAATTCTTAAAAGTGATCCCCATTCCTTTTAGAACTCCAATCATTACTTCCTCCACAGATCGTCATTGCGAGGAGGCCCGTAGGGCCGATGAAGCAATCTAAGAGTCCAGATTGCTTCGCCCTTGTCACCGGCTACGCCGGTGACAAGGACTCGCAATGACGAATGTTTAATGGTCAACTTCTCCTAACACGATATCAATGCTTCCCAAAATAATCACCGCATCGGCCACTTTGTGCCCGATGCAAAGGTCTTCCAGAACCGTCAAATTAATAAAGCTGGGTGCGCGGACATGATAGCGCCACGGCTGGGGAGTGCCGTCCGAGACGAGATAAAATCCGAGTTCCCCTTTGGGGGCTTCCACGCGGCCGTAGGCCTCTCCTTTGGGAGGCTTGAAATTGCGGGGCGCTTTCGCGAGGGCCGAAAATTTGGGATTGAGGACGGGGCCCTCCGGAATTTCCTTGAGGGCCTGCTCCAGAATTTTAAGGCTCTCGTGCATTTCAAGGACGCGGATCATGTAGCGGTCATACACGTCGCCCACGGTCCCGAGGGGCACGCGGAATTTGAACCGGTTGTAAATGGAATAGCCGTCGATTTTGCGGATGTCGTAATTGACGCCCGAGGCCCGCGCCATCGGGCCCGTGATGCTGGCGCTCACGGCCAGATCGTAGGGAAGCACCCCCACCCTCTGGCAGCGCAGGCAAAGGATTTCGTTTTGGGTGAGCAGGCCCTCAAACTCTTCGAGAAATTTGGGAAAGACCCCGACAATTTTTCTGATCCGGTCCAGCACTCCCGCCGGAAAGTCGCGCTTGACGCCCCCGAAACGGAAATAATTGCACATCATCCGCGAGCCCGCGACTTCCTCAAAAATGTCGAGGATTTTTTCCCGCTCGCGGAAGGCGTAAAGGACCGGCGTGAAAAAGGCCCCGAGGTCATTCAGAAGAAATCCGATGACGGACACGTGGTTCACGAGGCGCGTGAGCTCCGCCATGATCACACGGATGTAACGGGCCCTCTCGGGCACTTCGATAGCGGCAAGCTTCTCGACGGCGAGGGCGTAGGCGAAATTGTTGGACATCGAATTGAAATAATCCAGGCGGTCGGTGTAGGGCATGGAGCCGAGATAGGACATGTTTTCCGCGATTTGCTCGTGATTCCGGTGGAGATACCCCATCACGGGTTTCAGGGAAAGGACCGTTTCGCCCTCGAGCTTCACATTCATGCGGAAGACACCGTGGGTGCTCGGATGCTGGGGCCCGAGATTCACTTCCAGCGTTTCCGTATCGCGGAGAACGGGGTCGTAGGCCTCGAATGTTTTGTCCGCCGCTTCTATTGTCATGGTCATCGGTCCCCCTCACCCTACCCTCTCCCCCAGAGGGGGAGAGGGTAGGGTGAGGGGGATGTCATACTTCTTTCTCCGTTGGTTTCTGGGCCCGCGCCTCTTTGCCCGCTTCCTTTAAACGCCGGGCATGCTCCTTCAAATCTTCCGGCACTTTCACGTTGTGTCTTTCGAGCCATTCCACGTCTTCCCATTCGAGAACGTCGTCATCTTCCGGAATGTAGTCCTTCCGCAAGGGGAAGCCTTCGAACCCCTCCCACATGAAAATTCGCCGGAGGTCCGGATGGCCTTCATAGACGATCCCCATCATGTCGTAGGCCTCGCGCTCCTGGAATTCCGCGCCGCGGAAGACGGAAACAAGCGAGGGGATTCTCGCGTTGTCGCGGGGAACGCGGACTTTTAAGACCACGGGGCCCGTCCGGAGATCGATCGAATAGAGGTGATAAACCGATTCGAGGTGCTCGAGATAATCCACTCCGGTGATCAGGGAAAGATAATTCAATTTAAATTCTTCCGATTCTTTCAAAAATTCCGCCACGCGGATCAAATCCCCGGGCTTCAACACCAGGCCCTGGTTTACGATTTGGACCTGGATGCCGGGAAAACGCTCCTCCATTTTTGACTTAATTTCAGTTGTATTCATCTCTATTTATTACCCCCTCACCCTCCCCTCTCCCCCTTCGGGGGAGAGGGGAGGGTGAGGGGGATATTCCTTAGCTTGTTCCCACTTTGACTTGGCTGTCCCCAAACGTTTCGAATTTGGGCGCCGCGGTTTTCTTTCCGATCAGGATGGGGTCGCCGTACCGCTCGCGCCGGTGGCTTGCCGTCTCGGGCCGCCAAATCTCGGGATTGAATTTCGGAATCAATCCTTTCGGGCCGAATTCGGGAATGGGATACTCCCGCTTGAGGCCCTTCCGGTACCACTCGTTTTTTTCGATTTCCTGCCCCGCGATTTTTTTCTGGAGCGTGGTGAGCCCGAAAAGAAGGGCCTCGGGACGCGGAGGGCATCCGGGGAGATGGACATCCACCGGGATGAAGCGGTCGATCCCCTTCAGGACATTGTAACCGTCGATGAAGGGCCCGCCCGCAATGGAGCAGGCGCCCATCGTGATGACGTATTTGGGCTCCGCCATTTGGTTGTAAAGCCGCACGATCTGCGGCGTCATTTTTTTGGTGACCGTTCCCGCGACGATCATGAGGTCGGCCTGGCGAGGGGAGCCGCGGAAAAGTTCGGCCCCGAAACGCGCGATGTCGTAACGCCCGCAGGCCGAAGCGATCATTTCGATCGCGCAGCAGGCGAGCCCGAATTGGAGCGGCCAGATGGAGCCGGCCCTTCCCCAGTTGTAAAGCTGCTCGAGGGTGGTGATGACGATCCCTTTTTTGCCGAGCTCGCTTTTTAAACCTTGATCAATATTTGACACATTGGGTGTCTTCATAGCGAAAAACTCAAAACTAAAAATGAAAAACTTCGGTGTCGCTCCTGCGACAATTTAATTGCCGCGAAACGGCTCAAAAGTTTTTCGTTTTGCATTTTTACTTTTTCGTTTTTTAGTCCCATTCCAGCGCTTTTTTCTTCCACGCGTAAATCAATCCGACGGCCAAAATCGCAAGAAAGAGGATCATTTCCAAAAATCCCAGCACGCCCAATTTTTTGAATCCCACGGCCCAGGGATAAATGAAAACCGTCTCCACGTCAAAAATGACGAAGATCAGAGCGTAAATATAATATTGAATCCGGAATTGGATCCAGGGGTCTCCCACGGGCTCAATGCCGCATTCGTAGGGCATTTGTTTCAAGGGAGAGGGTTTTTTCGGCGCGACAAATTTTGCGAGGATGATGGGAAGAACGGGAAAGACCACGGCAAAGGCCGCAAAGACGCCGATAAAAAGGTAATGATAAAAATAAGGATCAACGGCCGTCTTCATGATTTTTCAAAAGCGAGCGCGAGGACTCCGGAGTAGTGGTGCAGGTGATTGACGCTCTCGACCGGCGCGATTTCACCGAAGGTGAAAAATCCCGCGAGGGGAAGCTGGGGAAAATACTCCCGGATGAGGGCGGTGTCTTCGCCGGAAGTGTTATAAAGGGCGAGCCCCCGGGCACAGCAATTGAAGTAAAGGCCGAAGACGGGACGCCGTCCGTCCGCCCGGTTTTTCATGTCTTCCAGCATCACCACGAGGTCCTGTTTGGCCCGCATCGGGTCGCGTAAGGCAAACGTCATATAGTCGCCCTGCTCCACATGGGAGGCGCAGGCCACCACTCCCTTTTTGGCATTGACGCCCGTGATATTTCTCACGAGATAACGGGCCCGGCTGAATTCAGTTTGGAAGCTTGTGATCGGAAGGCCCAGAAAGAGGCGGTGAAACACTTCGCGGCTGTCGTCAAAATGGAGCTGGGTGATGAGTTCGAGGAAAATATCGTAAGCCGGCCGGCCGTCGATTTCGTAAATCACGTTGCCTTGCGAGCGCGTGATGCGAAGGGGTTCGCCGAGGGGCTGGCAGGATTGCGTGATGCCCACCTCAAACTCCCAATTTTTTCCGAAGGCGATCCCCGCCACCGAATCCGGAGAAATCTGCTCCCCGACCCACTGCAGGGTTTTTTGCTCGCCGTCCTGCTCGGAGGAACAGCCCCCGATGAGGGAAGCCGAAACGCCCACTTCCGATTCCAGGCCGTCGAAAAAAGCCCCGTGCTGAAAACTGAAAGCATCGGGAAAAATGACCGAAGTCGAAGGCCCGATTTCCGACTCATTCATCATCGAGGCCAGCGACACGCCGGCGAGATAACTGCTTTCCTGTAAATTGGAAAGCCTGAAAGGAGAAAAACTGTCTTTCGCGCCCTCGAGGGCGAGGACCGCGACGCCCGGCCGCTGTTCGATTTCCGCCTGCTCGGTCAAAATCCCGTAGGCGGAACTTCCCACGATGCGCGCCGTCCCCGTAAGTGCCCGCAGTTTTTTGAACACGCGGGGCCACGGGTTCATTTCAATCGAAGAGGCGAAGATGAGGAGGGCGCCGGCTTTTGAAAACCCCCCTTTTTCGAGGGCCTTCGCGGCCCCTTCAACCGCCGCTTCTTCGAAAGATTTTAATTCCGAAACACCGCTTCCCGCGCGCATCATGAAGCCGATTATATTCTTGTTTGAGGAAGTTGACAATCACGAACGCCGCCTTCACAATAGGAAACCGTTATCCCATGAAACGCAAACCCGCTCGCATGAAAAGTAAGTCTGGGCCCGCCGAAAAGATCGCAACCGCTTTCCCTATCGAGGTCGCGTGCGCCGTGATTCAGGAGGCCGGAAAAATTTTGATCGCCCGCCGCAGGCCCGAAGACCATCTGGGGGGTTTCTGGGAATTTCCGGGCGGTAAACGGATCGCCTGCGAGAGTTTAGGCGCTTGCCTTGAGCGGGAGCTTTTGGAGGAACTGGGGGTCCGGGTGAAGCTCGGGCGGTTACTCAAAAGAATTGATTATGCCTATCCCAAAAAGAGGGTCTCGCTTTACTTCTATCAATGCCAGCTTGTGAACGGCCGTCCCGCTCCGCGCGCCGCCGTGGAACTGCGCTGGGTTGCGCCCTTTGAGTTGCACGGCTACCCCTTCCCCCCGGCCGACGAAGCCTTTTTAAGGGACCTTCCCCGGATTGTGCGGCTCGGCCAAATCGTCCCCTAGGAGTTTGCGGCGTGAGCGACAAAAAACTGTTTTGGCTTTCCGTGCTGATTCTTCTTGTTTCGTTGACGACCCTGATGATCAAGCTCTACTTTACGAAGCGGTAATCAATCGTACTTCTCGAAAAAGATCTGTTCCTTCGTAAAGCCCATCTCGAGGGCGGTCTTTTGGACCTCGTTGATCATGTTGGTGAGACCGCAAATGTAGATGTGCTTGTCCTTGGGGTCCGGGATATATTTCTTCAGCATAAACTGCACGTACTGTGTCTCTCCATTCCAAGTGCCGGGTTTGGGTCTTGAAACGGTAAAGACATTGCGGAAATTCTTATGTTCCTTGGCTAGTTTCTCAAATTCTTCCTGATAAAGGATGTCCTCCACATACCGGTTCCCGAAAATATTCCAGATTTCACAGGATGCATTCTCATTGAATAGGGAATGGATCATGGAACGGAAAGGGGCGATCCCGGTACCGGTCGAGACAAAAATGATGGTTTTCGGAAGCGGGCGTTTCAGGGTAAACCGGCCGAGCGGTCCCTGAACGGTCAATTTTTCCCCCTCATGAAACTTCCACAGGTGATTGGTCATGAGACCCCCCTCGACCCGCTTCCAACAGAGATCGATATAGCCTTTCCAATGGGGCGGGGAGTCAATCGAATAGGGGCGTTTCACGGTCTTCCCGTCGATATCGGCGACGATATTGACGAACTGGCCCGCCTCAAAGTCGAAATCGACGGGGGGGTCAAAGGTCAATTTGAAATGGCGGGTCTCCTGGACCCCCATATCAATGACTTTTTCGATCTTTGTCGTGAAAATGCCCGCTTTCATGCTCTATAGTTTCTCGGCAAAAGACCAAATTATATAAGCAAAACCCTCTTATTGACGCATCCTTTTTTCCTCATTAGGATTAGATTATGGAGTCTTTTGAGTATTTTGACCATACGGCGGACATGGGCCTTCGGGCTTACGGCAGGGATTTGCCCGAACTCTTTACCAACTCGGCACTTGGAATGTTTAACCTGATCACGGCCGTTGACCAGTTTAAGTCCGTGGATGCTTTGGAGGTGCTCCTCGAGGCCCCCAATGTGGAGGAACTCCTGTGGAAATGGCTCCGGGAACTTCATTACCTTTTTTCGACCCAGAAAATGGTGTTTAATAAGTATGAGTATCAGGAGCTGAATGAAAAGCGCGTCTGGGCCCAGTGCTGGGGCGAATACTTTGACCCTTTCAAACACCAGTCCGAACGGGAAGTCAAGGCCGTGACGCACCACGAGTTTAGGGTCCAAAAAGACAACGGACATTGGAAGGCACAGGTCATTTTCGACATATGAAAACCGAAACCGCGCAAATTCCACTTCAAAGGATCGACGATTACCGCTGGGAGATCCCGAAAAGTTACAGTCCGGGCATGCGGGTGCCGGGGCTTGTTTTTGCGGATGAGAAACTTCTTTCCAAAATCCGGGGTGACCAGTCCCTTCAACAGGTGGCCAACGTGGCGCATCTTCCGGGGATCGTCCGTTACTCCCTCGCCATGCCCGACATTCACTGGGGATACGGTTTCCCGATCGGCGGCGTTGCGGCAACGGATCCCGATGAAGGTGGTGTGATTTCACCCGGAGGGGTTGGGTACGACGTAAATTGCCTTTCAGGAGAGACAAAAGTTTTACATCGTTACGGTTATTACCGAACGATTAAAGAAATTGTTGGAGGGCGTCTTAAGGATCCTATTCGATGTTATTCCCTTCAAACAAAAGAGCCCGAAGCTGCGGAGGTTAAGTTAGTGTTATGGAAGGAACCCACTACCCAAGTGGTAGAGCTTGTCACCGACCATGGACGCCGAATTATCGCCGCAGAGGACCATCCCTTTTTGACTCCCTCCGGAATGAAGACATTGGAGGAACTCGAGAGAGGCGATTGGGTTGCTATCGATCCCTTTGAAGGAGTTCCTTACGAGGATCCGGGTGAGGAGATTCTGATTGATGAGCAGGGCGTGTGCGAATTCCTAAAAAGCCGAGGAAAGATTCGAGGAAACACGATTCCGCAAATAATCAGCTTTCTCAAGGGGCGCGGCTTAATTCCTCTCAGGCGCAATTCCTCTGTTCTCCCCATTTTGATTAAAATCTTGGGATTTGTTTTTGGAGACGGAACGCTTTATTTCCAACGAGAAAGAAACAAAGGGATCACAGGCTTTTTTGGAAAGTATGAAGACTTGGAGGAAATTCGAACCGACCTGCTCCCCTGGTTTAAAATTTCAAAAATTTACCGTCGCCGAAGGTCCCACCGCATTCAAACAGACTATGGGGAAAGAGTATTTGAAAGTGAAACCTATGCTCTGCCGGTTAATTCAACGGCCTTGGCAACGCTCTTGACCCTGTTGGGTTGTCCTGTAGGGAATAAATCGACTCAAGATTATGGGGTTCCCGCTTGGTTGCAAAAATCACCTCTTTGGCACAAACGTCTTTTTCTTGCGTCCTATTTTGGGGCCGAACTTCAGACCCCTCGGCCTTATCTAGTGCGAAATCGAAATTTCCCCTGTCCTCTCTTGACGCTTCAAAAGAATGAAAGGTATGCGAAAAGTGGGCAGCATTTCTTAGAACAAATAGCTGATTTGTTAAAAGAATTCGGAAGTACCCCTCTGAAAATCAGCTCACACCGGGAGAAGGTTGTGAGGAAAAGCGGCATTTCCTGCCGATTCCGTCTCGTAATCTCTTCCCGGCCCAGAAGTCTTTTGGCGCTCTACACCAAAATTGGTTTTGAATATAACCGGAGAAAGCGGGCATTGGCTGCGGTTGCAGCCGCCTATCAATTGGCTAAATTGAGAAATTGGAAAACAAGAAAAATTTTGGTATCTCAAGCTGTTCGATTGAGTCAGGAAGGGTTAAGTGCAGCACAGATTAGTGGAACACTGAGTCAATCTCCCATGGGGAAAAGAGCAAATCTTAACCAGCGTTTTGTGGAACGATCGCTGTACGAAGAAAGGAACCGAGAAGTCAGAACGCCAAAAGAGTTTCCCGCATTCGAGAAGTACTATAAACAGGCAACGTTGGGATTAGAGGAAAGTGGACTGGTTTGGGAAACCATTGAAGAGTTTGAACCAAGGTTTGATGTCGACAAGGTCTACGACATCACCGTGGCCCACCCCGACCATAATTTTGTGGCGAATGGGTTTGTGGTGCACAATTGCGGGGTCCGGCTTGTGCGGTCGAACCTCACCCAATCGGACATCTCACCCCAGAGACTCCGCGACCTCATCTATATCCTTTTCAACAAGATTCCCTGCGGCGTGGGCGAGTCCGGAGAAATCCGGGTGACGAAGGAAGAGGGACGGAAGCTCCTTCTTAAAGGCGCGCGGTGGTCCGTTGAAAAAGGGTACGGCGTCCCGGCGGATTTGGAACACACGGAGGCCAACGGGGTGATTGAGGGGGCGGACCCCGACGCGGTTTCAGACCGCGCCTATGAGCGGGGACGCGATCAGCTCGGGACTTTGGGTTCCGGAAATCATTTTCTGGAAATCCAGGTGGTCGACAAGATTTTCGATGAAAAGACCGCCGGGGTCTTCGGGCTTTTCGAAAACCAAATCACCCTCATGATCCATTCCGGCTCGCGCGGGTTCGGTTACCAGATCTGCGACGATTTTCTTGAGACGGCGAGGCGCGCGCTCCAGAAATATCATATCCAAGTCCCCGATATCCAATTGGCGTGCGCGCCGGTGAATTCCCCCGAAGGCCAGCAGTATCTCGGGGCGATGCGCGCCGCGGCCAATTACGCGTGGAACAACCGCCAGTGCCTTCTCTTTCTCGCCCGGAGAATTTTCGAGAAATTTTTCGGCGGATCGGAGCGGGATCTGGGAATAGACCTTGTTTATGACGTCGCCCACAACATCGCAAAATTTGAGCGTTACAAAGTGAACGGAAAGGAAAAAACGCTTTGCGTTCACCGGAAAGGCGCGACCCGCGCTTTCCCGCCGGGACATGCCGAGCTTCCCCAAGATTATCAGGCGACCGGCCAGCCCGTGATCATCCCGGGCGACATGGGAAGAAATTCCTATTGTTTGGCCGGAACGAACCGGGCCATGGAAGAAACCTTCGGCAGTTCCTGCCACGGCGCGGGGCGGGCCATGTCGCGCGCCGCCGCGGTGCGCGATGCGCAGGGGCGCTCGATCGAAAAGGAACTTGCCCAGAAGGGGATCGTCGTGATCGGCAAGGGCCGGAAGGGCGTGGCCGAGGAGCAGCCCGCGGCTTATAAAGACGTCAATGAAGTGGTGGAGGTCATGCACCAGGCGGGGATCGCAAAGAAAGTCGCGCGGATGCGGCCCATCGGTGTGATTAAAGGATAGGGAGGATTTATGAGTAAACCGGTTCGTATTGCCGTTTTGATTGAGGATTTTTATCAGGACCTTGAAGTGTGGTATCCGATTCTTAGGTTACGCGAAGAAGGTTTTGAAGTGGTGACGGTGGAACCCAACGGCCGCAAGGAATACCGGGGAAAGAACGGTTACCCGATCGAAGTCGATAAAAGAATCGATGACGTGAAGGCCAAAGATTTCGACGGCGTCGTGATCCCCGGGGGATGGGCCCCGGACAAACTCCGGCTTTCCAAAAAAATCCTTCAATTCGTCAAAGAGCTTTTTGACGACGGGAAGGTCGTGGCCTCGATCTGCCACGGCGGCTGGGTGCTTGCCTCGGCCGGGATTTGCAAAGGAAAAACACTCACGTCCTACATCGCGATCAAAGATGATCTCACAAACGCCGGCGCCCATTTCGTGGACAAGGAAGTGGTGCGCGACGGAAACCTCATCACCTCCCGCAAGCCTGACGACCTTCCCGCCTTCTGCCGGGAAATCATCGTTTGCCTGCGGGAACCGGCGAGTGTCATGAAATGAAGCAAAAAATATTGATTGTCGAGGACGAGAAGGACATCCGCGATCTCCTCGAAATCAATCTCAAAAAAGCGGGATTTGAAACCACGCTGGCGCGGGACGGTCAGGAGGCCTTCCGGAAAATCCAGGATTCGCGGTTTGATTTGATTCTTCTTGATCTCATGCTTCCCGAACTGGACGGCAAGGAACTCGCCAAAATCCTGAAATCGCGCGCGGAAACGCAGCACATCCCCATTGTGATGGTCACCGCCAAAACGGACGAAGTGGACCGGATCGTGGGTTTTGAGCTGGGCGCGGATGACTACATTCCGAAACCTTTCAGCCCGCGGGAGCTGGTCCTCCGGGTGCAGGCGGTTTTGAAACGCGGCCAGAAAAAAACGGGAGCGCCCGAAAAAATTTCCCTTCGCGCCGGCGAACTCGAAATCGACGAAGCGAATTTCCAGGCCCGGTTGAAAGGAAAACCCGTGGAACTTACGAAGATTGAATTTTCGCTCCTCGCGGAACTTTTAAAAGCCAAAGGCCGGCTTCTGACGCGCGATAATCTTTTGGAGAAGGTTTGGGGTTTTGATTCCTACGGCGATTCGCGGACGATCGACACCCATCTCTCAAGGCTCCGCCAGAAACTCGGCAAAACGGGCGAGCGCATCGAGACCGTCCGCGGGGTGGGGTACCGGTTCAAATGATTCCGCTCATCCTTCTTTTCCTTTTTCTTCTGATGGGGACAGGGGCCCTCTTTCTCATTCAAAGACAGAATCAATCGCGCCAACATTTGGAGCGGAATTTAAAAGAGCTGGGCGATAAGCTCAAATCCACCTTTGAGCACCTTGAGGAGACGAAGGCCGGCCTTGAAACCACTTTTTCGGGGATGGTCGAAGGGGTGCTTCTCGCGAGCCCGCGGGGCGACATCCTTCACGTGAACCCCGCATTCCGTGAAATGTTTGCTCTTAAAGGGGACGTGGAGGGCCGGTCGGCCCTCGAGGTGCTCGCGAACGTTACCTGCGATGATGCCATCAAAGAGGTCGTCCGTAAAAACGAGCCTGTCCGGCGCGAAGTTTTGTTTGAAAAGCCCCGGAAGCAGGTTTTTCAGATCCATTTTTCGCCGGTCCGCCGCGACGGAAAACTCTCCGGCGTGGTGGCCGTCTTTCATGACCTCACGGAAATCCGGCGCCTCGAAGAAGTCCGCCGCGATTTTATCGCCAACCTTTCGCACGAACTCAAAACCCCGCTGACGGCGATCCGCGGTTTCAGCGAAACTTTGCTGGAAGAAGGGGACCGCCTGCCCGAACCCGCAAAAAAATCCCTGGCAGTGATTTTGCGGAACGCCGCGGAGCTCAATCACCTGGTGGAGAACATTCTCAATCTTTCCCGGATCGAATCGGGAAAAGAGGAAATCATTCTGGAGTCCGTCAGCCTCAAACCTTTTGTCGATTGTCTCCTCGAGCGTTTCCAGTCGCAGGCCGGGACGAAACACCTTGAGCTTCACAATGAAATTCCGGAAGGCGCACCCGCGCTTCAGGCCGATCCCGCCAAACTCAACCAGATTCTCGGAAACCTTGTGGACAACGCGGTCAAATACTCCCCGGAAGGGGGAAAAATTTGGGTGCGGGCCCACCCCTCACCCACACCCTCTCCCCTTGAGGGGAGAGGGAAGGGTGAGGGGTTTGTGATTGAAGTGGAGGACACGGGCCCGGGGATCCCCCCCGAAGACCAAAGCCGGATTTTCGAACGCTTCTACCGCGTGGACAAGGCCCGCTCCCGGGATTCGGGCGGGGCGGGTCTCGGCCTTTCCATCGTGAAACACCTTGCCGAGCTTCAAGGGGGGCGGGTCAGCCTTGAATCTTCCTTGGGCAAGGGGACTAAATTCAGAGTTTCTTTTCCCAACGCCTAATTCCTTCTAGCGTTTGATAAAGGAGGATATTTCATTGGAGGTTTATGAAATATTATCTTTCCTCCTATTGACGTCCGCCTCTTTTCGGGCGATGATTTTCAACTCTTATGAAACCGCAAGCCGCCACCCTTCTATTTGTCCTCGCCCTCATTCTGACGGGTTCCCCCTCCGCCCATTCGGAGGATGAATCCAGAGAACTCACGGTCACGGTCAACGTGACCGGGAACACAAGGGGCATCGTCGTCAATTTCGACAATGTCCCGCCCACCGTCACCCTTGGAGAGTTCCCAAGGGCCGAAGTGCACCCGAATCAATCAGATTCGGGTACTCTTCCGTCCTTGCGCCAATCAGGCGCAAGGGCCGAAGTGCACCGCGCCCTTCCTTCCGTCTTGGACCCCGATTTCCTCGAGGTGCGAAATAAAGAAGCGCCCTCCCAGATTGTAACCAAATCGTAACATTCCCTTCGCTTCACCGTAACGCCACCCTTTTAAGCTTCTTCCCAAAACAAGGGAGGAAAGCCCATGAAGGAAAAAATCTTTTTTTTATCGGTTCTTGTTTTTTCAACGCCCGTCTTTGCCGATACTCCCGCGAATGTCACCACCCGCTTCCAGGAATTGGAATCCCGCATTATCCAGCTCCAAAATCAACTCATCGAGCAGGATAAAAAGCACGAGCGGGAAATCGAGTCCCTCAAAAAACAAGTGATTGAAATCAAAGGCCCGGAAGAAAAATCGGTTTACATTCCTCCCACGGCACAAACGGGACCCAAATGGCTGGAAGGGCTTGAGATGAACGGGGATCTCCGGCTTCGTTATGAAGCCTTCGAACAAAATGAAGCCACCCGCGACCGGAACCGTTTCCGTTACCGGTTAAGATGGGGAGTCCAGAAAAAACTGACCGAAGATATGGACGTAGGTTTCCGTCTCGTTTCGGGTTCGAACACGGACCCCACTTCTACCATGCAAACCTTCACCGGAGATTTTACCTATAAAAATATCTTCGTGGATCAAGCCTACGTGAAATACCGCCCCTCTTTCCTTAAAGACCACATTCCCTTCCTTGAAAAATCGGAGATCGGCGGTGGCAAAGTGGAAAATCCCTTTCGCCAGGCCTCAAGCGGTCTTGTCTGGGATGCGGATGTGATGCCTGAAGGATTTTATCAGTCCGCCGAATTCAAATTCTTCGACGGAAAGCTCAAGCCTTTTGTGAACCTCGGCCAGTTTATCTTGCAGGAGAATGCCACCCTTGCGGATGCGGAACTTTACGGATTTCAGACCGGAATCCGCTGGGACGTGCCCGGGCTTGAAGAGCGGGGAGTCAAGGTCACCAACGCCTTCGCCTATTATGATTTTTCGGATTACGCGCGGGATTCCAATTTTACGGTGGGCGGAACATCACTCGCCCGCGGGAATACGGCGATGGGCACCCTCTTAAATGCCGGAGATTTCGACGTGTTTCAGGCCTACAACGAGATTGAATTTAAAGTGAGCGGCCTTCCCGTCAAACTTTTTGGCGATTTTGCGGCAAACCCCTCGGATAGGACCGAAGATCCGATCGGGCGGAACATTGGTTATGAATACGGCCTGCGTCTCGGCAAGGCCAAGAAAAAAGGAGAATGGGAGGCCGCCTATTACTATGCCTACATTGAACCCAACGCCGTGGTGGGCGCTTTCAATGAAAGCGATTTCGGAGTCGGCAATTCGAATAAAAGGGGAAGTGCCGTGCAGCTCAAATATCAGCTGACCGATTCCCTCCGGTTGGGGTTCGCGGCCTATTTTGTGAATAACGTGACCGGAGCGGACGACGAAACGCGGCGGTTCCAAACCGATCTCGAATGGGTGTTTTAACCGAAGAAAGGAGAATTCACCATGTTAAGATTAAATAATGGTTTAAAAAAAATTCTTTGTTGCAGCTTGCTTCTTACGACCCTCTCTTTTCTTCCCTCCCGGATTTCTCCCGCCAATCCCGATGTCATCCAAATCAAAGGTTCCGACACCATGGTCAATCTCGGTCAGGCCTGGGCGGAGGAGTTTATGAATAAGAATCCCCAGGTGAGCATTGCCGTGACGGGCGGGGGATCGGGGACAGGCATCGCCGCATTAATCAATAAGACCACGACCATCGCGCAGTCTTCCCGTGAAATGAAGCCGCAGGAGAAAGAGGAGGTCTTGAAGGCCACGGGCAAGGAGGTGAAAGAATTTAAGGTGGCCCTCGATGCGTTGGCCGTGATTGCCCATCCGTCGAACCCCCTCTCCCAACTTTCAATAGAGCAGCTCTCGGATATTTTTACCGGTAAAATAACGAAATGGAGCGAGGTGGGCGGATCCGGCGGCGAGATCCTCGTTCTTTCAAGAGAAAGAAATTCCGGGACGCATGTCTATTTTTTGGAAGAAATTGTGAGACGGGGCAATGCCAAGGGGCCGGAAGAGTTTGCCTCCTCTGTTTTAATGATGCCTTCCTCGCAGGCAATTGCCCAGGAGGTATCAAGGAACAAGAATGCCATCGGTTACTTGGGATTGGGTTATGTCACAAAAAATCACAAACCGCTGGCTGTGAAAAAAGACGCCGACGCTCCTGCGGTTACACCCACCGTTGAAACCGCCCAAAATGGAGCCTATCCCATCTCGCGCCCTCTTTACATTTATACGGCGGGTGCAGCTGAAGGAGAGGTAAAAGATTTTATTGATTTTACCCAGAGCGCGGAAGGTCAAGAAATTGTTCGCGCGATGGATTTCGTTCCTTTGCAGCAATAAATAAAGATAACCCGGCAGCAAAATTTAAATTAAGGATTTGATTGAATGATGCAAATCCGAAGACGCCGTATTGCCGAATTTTTTATCGAATCGGCCATCTTTTTGGCCGGCACGACATCCATTCTCTTTGTCGTTTTAATTTTTATCTTCCTTTTAAAGGAAGGGCTCTCCCTTTTCAAAACACTTTCCCTCTGGAGTTTTCTTACCGGAAAAGATTGGTATCCGATCTCCGATCCGCCCCGTTTTGGTTCCTTTTCCCTTATTTTAGGCTCGGTCTGGGTGACCGTAGGGGCCGTCGCCATTTCCGTTCCCATCGGAGTCGCGTGTTCCGTTTACATTGCCGAGGTGGCGCCGCGCTGGCTCCGCGAAGTCTTGAAAGCGAGCGTGGAATTTTTGGCCGCGATCCCGAGTATCGTGCTGGGTTTCATCGGTCTCCTGACACTCGTGCCGCTCGTGCAGAAAATTTTCAATCTTCCCACGGGTCTCACCGCGCTTTCCGGTTCTCTCATGCTGGGTTTCATGGCCATGCCCACGATCGTGAGCATCATGGAGGACGCGCTGACCGCCGTCCCGCGGAGTTACCGGGAAGGGGCTCTCGCCATGGGCGCCACAAGGTGGCAGGCTATCTCCCGCGTGGTGTTGCCGGCGGCTTCGTCGGGAGTCATCGCCGCCCTCATGCTTGGGATCGGCCGGGTGATCGGAGAGACGATGGCCGTCATGATGATCACAGGAAACGCCGCACAGATCCCTCATTCCCTTCTTCAGCCTGTGCGGACGATGACCGCCACGATTGCCGCGGAAATGGGCGAAGCCGTGCAGGGAAGCCCGCATTATTTTTCCCTTTTCGCAATCGGGATCGTCCTTTTTGTGATCACGTTCATGATTAACCTCACCGCCGACTTTTTTCTTCACCGGAGGAAATGACCTTGAGAATCAACCCCCGCCTCGCAGAAAAAGTGGCTTTCTTTTTCCTCTTTCTTTCCACGCTCCTCATTTTGATTCCCGTTTTTTCGATTCTCGTCATCGTCATAAAAAACGGGTTCTCGGCCCTCAATTGGGAATTTCTCACGGGCTATCCGAGGCTCGGGATGCGGGCCGGCGGAATTTTCCCCGCCCTTGTGGGAACGGTCTACCTGGTGCTGGGCACCCTTGTTTTTTCTCTGCCGATCGGGATTTTGGCGGCAATTTATATTGCCGAATATGCGCGGGACCATTGGCTCAAAGGCGTGATTGAGGTGGCGATTGTGAATCTGGCAGGTGTTCCCTCGGTGGTCTACGGACTTTTTGGACTGGGCCTTTTTGTTATCTTTCTTAAAGTGGGGGCCTCGATCCTTGCCGGGTCTCTCACCCTTGCGATTATGAGTTTGCCGGTGGTGATTACGGCCTCGCGCGAAGCGTTAGGGACTGTTCCGCGGTCTTTCCGCGAAGTCAGCCTGGCTTTGGGAGCCACCAAATGGCAGACCATCCGACACGCGGTTTTGCCCAATGCGCTCCCCGGAATCTTGACGGGAACCATCCTTGCCCTAAGCCGCGCCGCAGGGGAGACCGCCCCGATTCTTTTTACCGTCGCGGCTTTTTATCTTCCGCGCCTTCCGGATTCGGTTTTGGACCAGTGCATGGCGCTCCCTTATCATCTGTATGTGATTTCCACGCAGGTGCCCAACGTCAAGCTTTCACTTCAATACGGCACGGCGTTGGTCCTCATTCTTTTGGTGCTCGCGATGAATATTGTGGCGATTGTGATCCGGGCGCAATTTAGGAAAAGGAAATTGTGGTAATGATGCAACCCAGAAAAAAAATCGAAATTAAAAATCTGGCGGTTTCATACGGAAAAATCCAGTCGCTTCGGGGGGCTTCCTTCGACGTGCACGCCAATGAAATCTTGGGCGTGATCGGCCCGGCCAATAGCGGCAAAACCTCTCTTCTTCGCACGCTGAACCGGCTGAATGACGAAAATCCGCTCTTCCGCAAAGAAGGCCAGATTTTGCTGGAGGGCGTGGACATCTACGAAAAAATGGATTTGGCCATCCTTCGAAAAAGAATCGGAATGGTGTTTGCACTCCCCACGCCCCTTCCGCTTTCCATTTTTGACAACGTGGCTTACGGCCCGCGCCTTCAAGGCATCCGCAAGCAAAGCGAGCTCGCGGCGATCGTAGAAAAAAGTCTCCGCGCCGCCTTCTTGTGGGAAGAGGTGAAGGACCGGCTGAAAACTCCCGCCATGAAACTCTCGGGCGGCCAACAGCAGAGGCTTTGTATTGCCAGAAGTCTTGCGGTCGAGCCCGATGTCATTTTGTTTGACGAACCCTGTTCGGGATTGGACCCCATTGCAACGGCGCGGGTCGAGGAAGCGATGGACGTGTTAAAGGAGAAATACACTTTGGTTCTCGTGACAAACAACACGAAGCAGGCAGCACGGGTGAGTGACCGGACCGCTTTCTTTTTGATGGGGGAGCTTGTGGAAATCGATCGCACCCAGCGGATTTTTACCGTCCCTCAAGACAAACGGACGGAAGATTATATTTCGGGGAGGTTTGGATGACGGAAAAGATTAAAGTGGAGGCCCTCAATCTCCACTACGGGGATTTCCACGCGCTGAAGGGGGTGACGCTCGGAATCAAACCGAATCAGGTCACGGCGATCATCGGACCTTCGGGCTGCGGAAAATCAACCTTTCTACGCTGTCTCAACCGGATGAACGATCTCACCGAAGGGGTGAAAGTCAAAGGCCGGATCGCGATCGACGGCGAGGAGATTTTGAACCATCACACCGATTTAATCCGTCTCCGGAAAAGGGTGGGGATGGTTTTTCAAAGGCCGAACCCCTTCCCCCTCCCCATTTTTGAGAATGTGGCCTTCGGCCCGAAAATCCATGGAATGGATTTAGGCCGTAAGAGCGGGGTCACTCCGCCCCTGCAAGAGATCGTCAAAAAATGCCTCGGCGCCGTCAATCTGTGGGAGGAACTGAAGGGTTCGCTCGAGGAATCCGCCCTGGGGCTTTCTTTGGAGCAGCAGCAACGCCTCTGCATTGCACGCCTTCTCGCCGTGGACCCCGAGGTGCTCCTCATGGACGAGCCTTGTTCGGCCCTGGACCCCGTGGCTACTTTGCGGATCGAGGAATTGATTCACGAAATGAAAAGGGACTATACTATAGTCATTGTCACTCATAACATGCAGCAGGCCGCTCGGGTCTCCGACGAGACGGCCTATTTTTATTTGGGAGAACTCATTGAGTTTGGGAAAACCGACCAGATTTTCACGAACCCCGCCAAACGGGAAACGGAAGATTACATCACAGGAAGATTCGGATAACGAGGTGAAACCATGAAACGGCATTTTGACGACGAGTTAAAACAATTAAAAGACAAGCTGTTCCGAATGGGCCTTCAGGTGGAGGAGGTCATCGCCAAGGCCACCAAAGCGCTTTTTGAAAGGGACTCCAAACTGGCGGAAGAAGTGATCAAAAAGGACCAGGAAATCAACCTCTATGAAATCGAAATCGACGAACTGGCCCACGAACTCATCGCCCTCTACCAGCCGACCGCCATCGACCTCCGCTTCATCACCATGGTCCTCAAGATGAACAATGACCTCGAGCGCATGGGCGACCAGGCCGTGAACATCGCGGAAAAAGCGATCCAGATCAATCAGGAACCCCCCATGAAGCCTTATATCGATCTTCCGAAGGCCGCCGAGACCGCGCGCGGGATGCTGCGGGACGCCCTCGATGCTTTCATGAAGCGCGACCCCGACAAGGCCAAGCAAGTCCTCGAAAGGGACGACGTGATCGACGGAATTAACGATAAAGTCTATGTAGAGCTCCAGACCCTCATGCGCGACAAACCCGAGACCGTCCGTCAGGGAGTGGCCCTCATCATGGTTTCCCACAATCTCGAGCGGATCGCCGACCTTGCCACCAATATCGCCGAAGACGTGATCTATCTCACGCGGGGGATTGACGTTCGCCACCACATCCGCGAACGCCGCCAAGAGACCGCCCCGTAAGGGGTTCCGCGAAGGCTTGAAAAGTCAAACCTCTCATAGTAGAATATTTCCCTTTCCCAAGACGGCATCTTCATGAAATATCGAGCCTTAGCTAAAGAAAAGGGTATTCTTGTCTCGGAAATCGGTTTCGGGGTCTGGACCCTCTCGACCGGTTGGTGGGGCCAGGTTGAGCCCGGCGAGGCCGTCTCCCTCCTGCGTAAAGCGTACGACAAAGGCATTAATTTCTTCGACACCGCAGACACCTACGGCAACGGTCTCGGCGAGACGCTCCTTCGCGATGCCTTCCCGCGCGAGACGATCGTCATCTCCACCAAGGTCGGCTATAACTTTTACGATTTCGCCGACCAACGCACCGGCCATCAGGAAATCCCGCAGGATTTTTCACCCGCCTATATCCGGAGGGCCTGCGAGCAAAGCCTCAAGCGGCTCGGGAGAAAACGGATTGATCTTTATCAGATTCATAATCCCAAAATGGATGCCGTCTTGGCGGACGACCTTTATGCCGAACTGGAAAAGCTGAAGGCCGAAGGCAAAATCGCCCTCTGGGGCGCTTCCATTGGGCCCGCCATCGGCTGGCTCGAAGAGGGAACGAAACTTCTCCGCGAGCGGAAAGTCCCGGTGATGCAGATGATTTATAACCTCCTTGAACAGAATCCCGGGAACGAACTCTTCGAAGTGGGCCGTGAGACAGGCGCTCACTTCCTCATCCGCGTTCCCCATTCCTCCGGCCTTCTGGAGGGAAAATACACGAAGGACACCAAGTTCGATGCGAATGATCACCGGAGCCACCGCAAGCAGGAATGGCTCACGAGCGGGCTTAAGAAACTCGAAAAATTGGAATTTTTGACGGCCGGGAAAAGGCGCACCATCGGACAAGCCGCGCTTCAATATATTTTGGCGAATCCCCAAGTCGCCTCGGTTTTCCCGAATATTTATAACGAAGCCCAGCTTGAGGAATTCTCCAAAACCTCGAATGCGGAAGAATTGACGGCGGAAGAACTTGACCGGGTGAATGATCTTTACGAAAATAGTTTTTATCTTGCCCCCCACCTTAATCCTCCCCCCACTCCTGTGGGGGGAGGAACAGGAGGGGGGAGATGACCCTCGACGAGCTTGACCGCAGGCTCCTAACCGCCCTTCAAAAAGAAATCCCCTTGGAGACGCGTCCCTTTGCCAAAATAGGCGAGGCGGCGGGGGCAAGCGAGGCCGGAGTCCTCGCGAGGATCAAGCGGCTCAAGGAAGAAGACAAGGTCATCCGCCAGATCAGCGCGATCTTTGACACGAAAAGTTTGGGCTACCGGAGCACGCTCGTCGCGATGCGGTTTGACGACGGCGCGATCGACGCGGGCGCGGAAGTGATCAATCAGCATCCCGGCGTGAGCCACAATTACAAAAGAAACGCCGATTTTAATTTATGGTTCACAATCGCGGTGCCGCCCAAGGACACGCTCGAATCCCACATCAACCGGCTCCATGAGCTTTCGGGCGCGAAGCAGACTTTGATCCTCCCCACGTTGAGGCTTTTTAAAATCGGCGTGAAACTGGACCTCACGGGAAAAGAATCGAAGGAAGAATCGGCGAATGAAATTTATGATGATTCGCGCCGCCGCAAAACTGCGCCGGACCTGACCGAGGCCGAAATCGAAGTGATTAGAGTTTTGCAGGAAGACATGCCGTTTACCGAGGCTCCTTTTCAAGTTCTTGCGGAGCAGGCGGGGATTACGGAAGCCGCACTTTTTGAAATTCTTAATTCGTTTATCAAAAGAGGATACCTCCGGAGGCTCGCCGCGATTCTGCATCACCGGCGCGCCGGGTTTGCCGCGAATGCCATGGTGGTCTGGAATATTCCGAAAAAGGAACTCGATACGATCGGGCCCGAGATGGCGAAATTCCGCGAGGTGAGCCACTGTTACGAGCGGCCTATTTTTCCGGACTGGCCTTATTCGATTTACACGATGGTGCACGCCCCGAAAGTTCAGGGCTGCGAAGAAATCGTGGAGCGGATGGAAGAAAAAATCGGCGAGTGGCCGCATCTGAATCTTTACAGCACCAAGGAATATAAAAAAGTGCGTTTGAAATATTTTACGAAAGAGCTGGATGAGTGGTGGGCAAAGGTTACCCCTCACCCTTCCCTCTCCCCAGCGGGGAGAGGGGAAAGAGAGAAGTTTCCCTCGCCTCCGGAGGGGGAGAGGGTGGGGGTGAGGGGGTAAAGGTGTCTATGTCAGATAAATCCATGAGAGAAGTCCGAAGCGCGTGGGTCGGAAAACGGAAGGGCCACGCCAACGTTTCCCAGATGCATTATGCCCGGCAGGGCCTCATTACCGAAGAAATGCAATATGTGGCGAGCCGCGAGAATCTCGAGCCCGAGTTTGTCCGCGGGGAAGTCGCACGCGGCCGGATGATCATCCCCGCCAATATCAATCACCTTTCCCTCGAGCCCATGGCGATCGGCATCAATTCCCAATGCAAGATCAACGCCAATATCGGCAATTCCGCGGTCACGTCCAATATTAAAGAGGAGCTTGAGAAGCTCCACTGCGCAGTCCACCACGGCGCGGACACGGTGATGGACCTTTCCACGGGCGGCAATTTGAATGAAATCCGCGGGGCCATTATCGACGCGAGCCCCGTCCCCATCGGGACCGTCCCCATTTATCAGGCGCTTGAAGAGGTCAAAGGAAAAATCGAAGACCTCTCGGCCGACCTGATGCTCGATGTGATCGAATATCAGGCGAAGCAGGGCGTGGATTACATGACGATCCACGCGGGCGTTCTTCGCGAATTTTTGCCGCTCGTGAAAAACCGGATCACCGGCATCGTGAGCCGCGGCGGTTCCATGCACGCCCAGTGGTCGGCGCACCATCACAAGCAGAATTTTCTTTATGAGAACTTCGATAAAATCTGCGGGATTTTCAAAAAATATGACGTTGCTTTCAGCCTAGGCGATGGCCTAAGGCCGGGGTGCCTTGCCGATGCAAGCGACGAGGCGCAGTTTGCCGAGCTCAAGGTCCTGGGCGAGCTCACGAAAAAGGCCTGGGCGCATGACGTTCAGGTGATGATCGAAGGCCCGGGGCACGTGCCGATGGACCAAATCCAGATGAACGTCCAAAAAGAAATCGAATGGTGCCACGAAGCGCCTTTTTATGTGTTGGGGCCTCTCACGACCGACATCGCGCCGGGCTATGACCACATCACTTCCGCGATCGGCGCGGCCATTGCCGGTTGGGCCGGCGCCGCGATGCTTTGCTATGTGACCCCCAAGGAACACCTCGGGCTTCCCAATGCCGATGATGTAAAGCAGGGCGTGATTGCCTATAAAATCGCGGCCCACGCGGCCGATGTGGCCCGCAAAAGGCCGGGTGCCCGCGACCGCGACGACGAGCTATCCAAAGCGCGCTTTCTTTTCGATTGGGAAAAGCAGTTTGCGCTTTCACTCGACCCCGAGACCGCGAAGAAGATGCACGACGAAACTTTGCCCGATGATTATTTCAAAGAAGCGCCTTTTTGCTCCATGTGCGGGCCCAAGTTCTGCTCCATGAATATTTCGCATTCGCTCACCACGCTTGGGCAGGAGGATTTGAAAAAGCGCGAAGCAAAAAAAGAGGAAAGGCAGAAGAAGCTCCTCGCAAACTGATGGCAAAGACCCTTTACAACAATATCCAGGAAGAAATTCTGGCGCTGAAGCGTGAGCGAAATGCGCGGGTTGTGGCCCACAATTATCAGGTGGGCGAGATCCAGGACATGGCGGATTTCGTGGGCGACTCCCTGAATCTCGCGCGCTGGGCCCGCGAAGCCGAGGCCGAAGTGATTCTTTTTGCGGGCGTTCACTTCATGGCCGAGACGGCCTCGATCCTTTGCCCCGATAAAAAAATCCTCGTGCCCGACCTTGAAGCGGGCTGCTCCCTCGCGGACATGATCAAGCCGGAGGATGTCCGCCGCTGGAAGCTCGAGCACCCGAAGGGCGTCGTGGTTGCTTATGTGAATACGACGGCCGTCGTGAAAGCCGAATCGGATTACTGCTGCACTTCCGCCAATGCCGAGAAAGTGGTGCGGGCGATTCCGGAAGACAAAGAAATTCTTTTCATCCCCGATTTTTATCTGGGCTCCTACGTGAAGGCCCAGACCGGCCGCCAGAACATGCACCTCTGGCAGGGCTACTGCCCAAGCCACGTTCTCATTCAATCGGCCGATATTCAGAAGCTCCGCGCCCGCTATCCCAAGGCCGAATTCATCATGCACCCCGAGTGCGGCTGCCTCACCAAGTCCATGCACCTCGCGGACCGGATCCTTTCCACCGAGGGAATGGTGAAGTACGTGAAGGAATCAGCGGCCCGTGAATTCATCGTGGCGACCGAGACCGGCATCCTTCACCGCATGCGGAAGGAAAATCCGGAAAAGAAATTTTACCCGGCGAGCGAATTTGCCGTCTGCCATTATATGAAGATGAACACCCCGGAGAAGGTGGCGGAGTCCCTCGAGAACCTTCAATATGAAGTGAAAGTCCCCAAGGAAATCGCCGAAAAGGCCCTTCTTCCTATAGAGCGCATGGTCGCGATCACATGAGCACCCGCGAGCTTCCCCCGATTCCGCGCAGGAAAACCCGTCAGGTCAAGGTGGGCTCCGTGACCGTCGGGGGGGATGCGCCGGTCCGCATTCAATCGATGTGCGTCACACCCACGCATGATGTGGAAGCCACGGTCGATCAAATCCAAAAGCTCACCGAAGCCGGCTGTGAAATTGTCCGCGTGGCCTGCCCCAAAGAAGAAGACGCCCGCGCGCTCGGCAAAATCCGGAGCCGCATCAAAATCCCGCTCGTGGCGGACATCCACTTTCATTACAAGCTCGCCTTGATTGCTTTGGACGAGGGGATCGATAAATTGCGCCTCAATCCCGGCAATATCGGCGCGCGCGACCGCATTGAAGAAGTGGTGAAAAAGGCGAAGGAACGCAAAGTCCCGGTCCGGATCGGCGTGAACGCAGGCTCGCTTGAAAAAGACCTCCGCGAAAAATACGGCCACCCCACGCCTGCGGCCTTGGTGGAAAGCGCAAAACGCCACGTCCAAATTTTGGAAGAACTGGATTTTCACGACATTATTATTTCCCTGAAGGCTTCCGATGTTCCCACGATGGTCGAGGCCTACCGGCTTGCCAGCCAAACTTTTGATTACCCCCTGCACCTCGGTGTGACCGAGGCCGGAACTTTGCTGCGCGGCTCGGTTTATAATGCGATTGGCGTGGGCACGCTTCTTCAGCAAGGAATCGGCGACACGATCCGGATTTCCCTGACGGCTGATCCCGTGGAGGAAGTGAAAGTGGGCCGGTTCATCCTGGAGGCCCTGGGACTCCGGCGCTTCGGCGCGCGCGTGGTCTCCTGCCCAAGCTGCGGCCGTGCGGAGGTGGACGTGTTCAAACTCGCCGACGAAGTCGAAGCCCGCGCCATGAAATTAAAAGACCCGCTTACTATTTCCGTCCTCGGCTGTGTCGTGAATGGGCCGGGCGAAGCCCACGAGTCGGACTTTGGCATCACGGGCGGCAAGGAAAAAGGAATGATCTATATCGACGGGGCACAGCACCGCGTGGTCGATGAAAAAAAGCTCGTCGACGAGCTTTTTAAAGAAATCGAATCGAAGAAAAAACCAAACCCTCCGGAAAAATGACCGATTTCGGCCCCTTATCCGATATCGCTGCGAAGGTTGAAGCGGGTGAGCGCCTCACTTTTGAAGACGGTGTCCGGCTTTATGAATCCAATGACATTGCCGCACTCGGCTCGCTTGCTTCGATTGTCCGCCAACGCTTAAACCAAAAGCGCGTTTTCTATTCCGTCAATCTCCACTTAAATCATACGAATGTCTGCACCGCGCGCTGCCTTTTCTGTGCCTTCGCAAGGCGCCCCGGCGAGGCAGGGGGTTACACGCATTCTCTCGATGAAATCCAAACGCGCGTCCGCGAGGCCATTCAAAAGTGGAATATCAACGAAGTCCACATCGTGGGCGGGCACAATCCCGAGCTGGGTTTGGATTATTATGTAGGGATGATTAGAAAAATTCGGGAGATTGCCTCGACCCCCTCACCCCAGACCCTCTCCCCCTTTCAAGGGGGAGAGGGTAGGGTGAGGGGGATAGAGGGACGCCCTCTCTACATCAAAGCTCTTACGGCAGCAGAGATTCAGGATATTGCAATTCGTGAAGGGATTTCAGCCCGAGACGTTCTGATCGCCTTAAAAGAGGCGGGGCTTGACGGGCTTCCGGGCGGGGGAGCCGAGATTTTCGCGGAAAGGGTACGTAAAAAACTTTGTCCCGACAAGGTGACGGCCGACGAATGGCTCGCCGTCCACAAAATCGCCCACGAGATCGGCCTCCGCACGAATTGCACCATACTTTATGGCCACATCGAAACTCCGGAGGAGCGGGTCGATCACGTATTAAGGCTTCGCGAGCTTCAGGACGAAACCCACGGCTTTTATTCTTTTATTCCGCTCTCTTATAATGCCGAAAACACCCCGATGGGCAAACTGGGCGAGCCCGGCGCTTTTACCGATCTCAAAGTCCTCGCCGTCTCGCGTCTTCTTTTCGACAATGTCCCGCACCTCAAAAGTCACTGGGTCACGATCGGCCTCAAACTCGCCCAGGTCGCCCTTTCTTTCGGTGTTGATGATTTGGGCGGCGTCAATTTGGCCGAGAAAATCGTCCACGACGCCGGCTCCGACGTCCCCACCGACCTCTCCGAATCCGACCTGACGCATCTTATTCGTGACGCAGGTTACGAACCATGTTTAGTAGATAGCTCGTATCAATATGTCAGCTGACCCCTCATCTCTCATGCCCGTTCAATTGATTAAGAAGAAAGCGACAAAGCAGGAGATCAGCGACATGCTGGCCCTGCTTAAAAGTTACATCAAGCTTGCTGTGGATGTGGAGCGCAGAATTCTGGCAGGGGGCGGGGAGCTCCACGCCGATTGCGAGTCTGTACTGATTGCTTCGGGCAGCCGGCAGGAAAATATTTGGGGCGCCAACTGGATTCCTTCGGAGAGAAAAGTGACCTATGAAGCTTTGCTGAATATCGCCCCGCGGCGCAACAATCGTTCCATGGAAATTCAAGACGCGGGAATCCGCAAGCAAGTCGAGTCCATCGTCCGGGAGCTTTTGGACGTTCAATGACCGATCTTGAGTCTGTGAAAAAGAGGTTTCTTCGGGAAGAGCCCGCGAAAAGGCTCGGCCATCTTGCCGCCGATCTCCTGCGCGTAGCAAATTTTATAGAAACAGGTTCCTCGAATGCCGCCATTCCCATTATTCGGGAAAGCAAATTCATGGCCGAATGGAGCGCCCCGGATTCCGATCCGGAAGTTCAGGGTCTTCTGTCAGAGATGCAAAGTTTTCTGGCCCTGAAGGAAGTTGCCTGGAATCGGTGGATTCAAAATCAATCGGAGGTCCGCCAAGCCGCCTCGACCCTCCGGTACTGGTCCGAAGAATTCCTCAAACATTCCGGGCTTTTAAACCCATGACCCGCATCCCCACCGACCTAAGCGAATCTGACCTCACCCACCTCATCACCGACGCCGGCTATGAGCCCTGCTTGGTGGATAGTTCATATCAGTACGTCAGCTAAATCTGGTAATAAATGAAAACGGTTGTACTTGGAGCAGGCGCAACACGAGGTGCTTCCTTTGCGCAAAGTCAGATATGCAAACCACCTTTGAATTCTGATTTTTTCATTCAGCTTCAGAAGGTACAACATTCGAAACATGTAGCCATAATAAGAAGAGTTGTTAAAGACGCAGTCGATTTATTTGGACCAAATTTTTCACTAACGCTGGAAGAATTTTTCACTTCTATCGAGGGATTTACAAATATTATTAAATTGCTAAAGAAGGGAACTCGAAGTCATAGACTTGACAAACTTGAGTTTGGCACTTTTTAGGTAATCCATGATGATAACCGCTTCAAACAAAATGGCTTCCGGCCGAAGTCTCCTATGCCCCACAAGGCAAGGAGGACGACACGGAAGCCATGAGCACAAAACGCTCGAAAAAGATTTCGTCTTATCTC
>Ga0187893_10002108_pt1 | contig 44932 bp, 46 predicted proteins | sample MA1701074metaG_FD_139574 | JGI IMG/M metagenome (GOLD analysis project Ga0187893, IMG submission 139574) | White microbial mat communities from a basaltic lava cave in the Kipuka Kanohina Cave System on the Island of Hawaii, USA - MA170107-4 metaG ... | reverse complement strand
GGGGGTGGCCAGACGAGTTGTCCGCCGATTGGCGACCAGACCCAGCAACGGTGCGTGTTGTTTCAGTGGCCGCTGATGCGGGGGGCATACAACCTGAACCGGGGGAACGTGTATTTTCCGGCTGGCACGGGTCGTTGATCCAGGGCAAGCGGGATGGGAGCGGGCTGGAGGACAAGCGGAACCGGCTCTACGACCCCCAGACCGGGCGGTTTACCCAAGAAGATCCGAATCGGGCTGGCGGGGGGGCTCAATCTCAACGGCTTCGCCAACGGGGATCCGGTCAACTTCTCCGATCCGTTTGGATTGAGTCCGATCGGCAGCATTATTCGACTGCTAACTCGGGGTTTCAAGTTCGTGGAACGCGACATTGAATTTGTCCGTGCCGTCGAGGCTGTTCGGGAAGGTGAGGATGTCCTCGTCAAGACCCGCCGCGTGGCAAAGGATGTCGCGCGAGAGGCTGGCGGTGGCAAGGCGCCGGTCGGACCGGAGTTGCACGTAGGTGAGGGCAATCGCCCGCATTTTCACATGGCGGACCGCTCCGGGGGCCACATATTCTACAGCGTTGCGGCCGGCCTGACGGTGTCCCACTACGCACAGGGCGCGCCCGCCTTCTTTAGGGATGCAGCTGCGATCGCAGACTTCTTCAACCCCTTGTCGCTGCCGCAAGACCTGATCGACCTCAAACAGGCAGTGTTCCCCCGCAAGGACAAGGAGTGATCGGATGGCCTTGGCCCTCTACCACTTCCCGTCGGTTGAATGCCATCTTCGGACACCCCTCGTGGGGACCGACGGGACAGTGGTGGCCGGATTCGCCGTATCCTACTACGTCGTAGCTGACTCAGGCGAGGCAGCGGTGAACTTGGTGCGGTCAGATTGCGCTGCGGCTCAGGCTGACCTGGCGGATTTCGAGCCACCTAAAGTGTTGGGGCGGTTCGCGGCTCCGTTGCATGTCCTGGCGCGATCGATTTGGACGGCGGGTCCAAAAGTCATCTGGCGAAGCGGCCGAGCCTTCTTCCCGATGGAGGGCGGGGAGCATTGAGTTGGGGCGGCGCCTGGCAGCTAAAGCACGTTAGTTGAGCGTCCTCGCGCTCACCGGACACCCAATGCACCCGAGATCCGAGCGCCACCCCTCGAATACTCGCGTTGGGTTTTCTTGAGTGTAAAATACGACCGCCCTTTGAGAGAAGCTGCTGCTAACGAGAAGAACGGCAGCGGCTTCCGGACCGGGCGAAGTACGACGGGGTGTCATCGGGACATTTACCCAGGAAGATCCGAATCGGGCTCGCCGGCGGGCTCAGTGCCTGGCTCGCCGGTAGCGATCCGGTCAATTTCCGGAGATAGCCCTGGCCAAGTCGATTGTCCGACCATCCTTGCGGGGGAACGGAACGAACTGCGCCACGATCTGCTCCAGGTCGGCCTTCGGATCGTCGCTCGTCGCCACCGCTGGCAGGATTCCGATGATCCGCCGCTGCCAGTCAAGGGTAACCGGCACGATCGCGGCATTCGTTTGCCGAGCGATCCGATAGAACCCGGTCTTCCAGCGAGCCCCATATTTCCGGGTGCCCTCGGGGGCGATCCCCAGGAGCGTCTTGCCCTCTCGGTCGATCACCGCCGCCACCTGGTCGACGAATCCGTGCGACGCCTTCCGATCGACCGGGATGCCACCCAACCGAGTCAGGATCGTTCGGAGCGGGAAGCGGAACAGTTCTTTCTTGCCGATGAACCGGATTCGCAGGTTCCAGGAGAAGACCAACCCGATCGCCACCAAGAAATCGACGTAGGTCGAATGCGGAGCGACGATCGCGATGATCCGGTCGCGATCCGGGAGGGTGCCCTCGACCCGCCAGCCCAGCGTTCGGAGGAGGGCACGGCCCACCCACCTGGTCAGCGCGCCTCCCCGGCGCGCGAGCGACGGGGGTACCGGATCCATTAGGAGGCCTCGCCCCGCATCTGTTTCCCGACCTTTTCGGCGGCTTCCATGACCCGCAACAGGTTGCCGCTCCAGAGTTTCCCGATCTGCTCCTCGGTGTAGCCCCGGCGCACCAGCTCGAGGGTTACGTTGCCGGTCTCGGAGGCGTTGTTCCAGCCGTCGACGCCCCCGCCGCCGTCGAAGTCCGAACTGATCCCGACGTGATCCAGGCCGATCAGCTTGACGACGTAGTCGATGTGGTCGACGAACTCCTTGAGCGTCGCCCGGGGTGGGGGAGGGAACTTCCGATCGAGTTCGGCCATTCGTTGCTGGAACTCCGCCCGCCGAGCCTCCGACACTCCGCCCGGACCGCCCTGGGCCCCGAACTCCCGCCGGAGCGCGCCAACGGCCTGCTGCCGCTCGGCGGACTCCACCTGGCACTTTACATAGTTGTTGAAGGCGACGACCTGGACGACTCCGCCATTGCGCTTGAGCGCCTGGAGCTGCTCGTCGTCGAGGTTGCGGCTGTGATTGCAGAGGGCGCGGGCCGCGGAATGGGACGCGATGATGGGCGCCTTGGAGAGCTCCACGGTTTGCAGCATCGACGCCTTGGACGGATGCGACACGTCGATCATGATGCCCCACCGGTTCAGCTCGCCGATCGCGTCTCGGCCCAACGGCGAGAGGCCATTGTGGAGCCAAATCCCGTCGCGCTCGCCGGTGTTCGAATCGGAAAGGTGACTGTGGCCGTTATGCGCCAATGAGAGGTAGCGGGCGCCGAGTTCGGCAAACTTCCGGACGTTGCCGAGATCGGTTCCTAGCGGATAGCCGTTTTCGACGCCGATCAGCGCGACCTTCTTGCCGGCGGCGTAAATCCGCCGCACCTCGCCAGCGGATTGAGCGAAGCCAATTCGGGTCGGAGCCAGTTCTCCGGTGAGCCGGCGGATGGCCGCGAACTTCTCCAGCGCCGAGGCCTGAGCCTTGGCGAATCCTTCCGGCGAAAAATCCGGCGACTGCCCGACGAACACGATGAAAAAAGCCGCGTCGAGGCCGCCCTCCTCCATCGCGGGGAGGTTGACCTGGGTCGGCAGCTTGGTCGCGTAGCTGCGCTCCTTGGTGAAATTTGCCGGATTGATGTCGACGTGAGTGTCGAGCGTCAACACCCGTTCATGAATGGCCCGGGCCCGCGCGACGAGATCGGGCGGGTCCTGGGCGACAGCGGTCGAGGTGCCGACAATCGTCATGGCGATCGATCCAAAGCGGCCCATGGCAAAGGACATAGTGGCTTCCCATCGGAGGTTCGTTGCAAAGCGTCGAAAGATATCCGCGCCGGGCCGATCAGACGAAGTGGCGGACAATCAGCACGATCGCCGAGACGGCGGAGACCAGGAGAACGGCTGGCCGGATGCCTTTTCGATCGACCACCCCGATGAACCGGTGCGACGCCAGATAGCCGACGACGACCCCCGGACAGAGCAGGAGGCCCGCGATCAGCTCGGCGGCTCCAAACCTCCCGGTCCAGGCCAGGCCGAGGGCCGAGAGGATCGCACCGATCGTGAAGTAGAGTGACAGGGTGCCCCGAAACTGGGGCCCTTTCTCGCGCTGGTAGACGATCGCCATCGGGGGACCGCCGATCGCGGTGGCCGTCCCCATGATCCCGGACGCGATCCCCGCGCCGACCAGGGTCGGCGGGTTGAGGAGAAAGGACGGCCCGACGGCGGTGATGACCACGCCCGCCAGCACGATCCCGCCAAAGAGAAAATCGAGGCCCCGAACCGAGAGGTCCCGCATGATCAGGAGGACGACGGCGATCCCGATGATTCGACCACCCAACGACCAACCCAGATCGCCGTAGCGGACGGACTTCCATTCCCGCCTGGCCATCAGCGCGGTCAGGGCGACATTGCAGACCAGGAGCGGGCCCGGGGCCAGCGAGGTGTCGATCAGGGCTAGGAGCGGTGCGGCCAACAACGCCAACCCGAAACCGATGCTCCCCTGGAGCACCGACCCGACCGCGATGACGACGTTGGCCGCCACGAACTGGCCAGCCGTCATCGAGCCGCGCGATCCTTGTCGTTCTGGGCCGTGATCATCTCGCGGGCCTTCTGCCACTCGGCGTCGCCCCACGCGAACAGGCCGCTGAATCCGCCGCTCGCGGCCAGGTAGCCCGCGCCATCCAGGGCGATCGTCTGACCGGTCAGCCAACGACACCCGTCGGACAGCAGGAAGGTGGCCAGGTTCTGAAGCTCTTCCAGTGTCCCGTGCCGCCCCATCGGGTTGGCCTCCGCGGCCCGCCGTTCGTCTTCGCCGTCGGGCGACAATCGCTTCGTCATTCCCTCCGTGGGGATCGTCCCGGGCGCGATCGCATTGAGGCGAATTCCATAACGGCCCCACTCGACGGCCAACGACTGGGTCATCACGTGCACCCCCGCTTTGGCCATCGCCGAGGGTACCACGAACGGCGAACCGGTCCACACCCAGGTGACCACGATCGAGAGGACCGATCCCCGATGGCCGCCGGCGATCCACCGTTTCCCGACGGCGTGGGTCGTGTAGAAGGTGCCGTGCAGCACGATGTTGGCGATGGCGTCGAAGCCCCGTGACGACAGATCCTCGGTCCGGGAGATGAAGTTACCGGCCGCATTGTTGACGAGATCGGTGAGGGGGCCCCCGTCGTCCCAGATCCACTGGACCATCTGGTCGACGGCCTGAGCGTCGCGAATGTCGACCGCGTGGGTCTTGACCGTGCCGCATGCTGGGTCATCAACTCCGCCGCGGTGGCGTCGAGCACGCTTTTGCGACGGCCGCAGATGTAGATCTCAGCCCCCAACTCCAGAAACTTGGCCACCATCGCGCGACCGAGACCGGTCCCACCGCCGGTGACGAGAATCCGCCGCCCGGCCAGCAAGTGTGGTATGAACATCGGTTACCGAGCCGCCTGAGGCCGAGGAACGAGGGCCTGATAGATGAGGTTGGTGAACCGGTCGCCGGTCGGCGAGGGGACGTTAGGCAGGTGCTGCGTCATCAACACCATCACCAGTCCGTTGGCGGGGTCGACCGCGTAACTCGTCTGGTAGGCGCCGCCCCAGCCGTAGGTGCCCACCGCCTTCGGGCTGCCGCCGGCGCCCGGCCGGTCGGTGGTCTGGAAGCCGAGCCCGAAGCCGAGCCCGTCGGTCGATAGCAGGGTGCCGACCTGGTTCGTGGTCATCAACTCCACGGTGGTGGGGCTCAGGATTCGGGCGCCTCCCAGCTCGCCACCACGCCGGAGCATTTCGAGGAATCGGCCATAATCGCGAGCGGTGGAAACCAACCCCGCCCCGCCGGCAAAGCTCCGGCGGGGACCGTCGAGGTAATGACCCTGGCCTCGGGCGCCGGCGTCGGCCCGCACCAGGGTGCCCGACTCGTTGACCCGGTGGACCGCGACCAGCCGATCCCGTTTTTCTTGGGGCAGGAAAAAATAGGTGTCGTTCATGCCCAGCGGCCGGAAAATCCGGGTCTCGAAGAATCGGTCGAGCGGAATGCCGGAGACCCGCTCGATGACGCACCCCAGGATGTCGGTGTTGTAGCCGTAGACGAATGCCTCGCCCGGCTGGGCGACGAAAGGCAGGGTGCCGAGCCGGTCCATCGTCTCGCAAATCGGCTCGTCCTTGTCGGCGGTGTACCACCCGTAGCCGGCCGCCGGGCCCAGCCCCTTGGCCTCGTAGAGCGGACTCACCAGGGCGCCGGTTCCGTAGGAGATCCCCGCGGTGTGAGTCAGGAGATCGCGGATCGTGATCGATCGCTTCGCCGGCGCGATTCCTCGGCCGGTATCCGCTTGGCTCGCCACCGTGGCCTTGGCGAACGTCGGAAGGTAGCTCGAAACCCGATCGCCAAGTCCCAGCTTGCCTTCCTCGACCAGGATCATCGCGGCGACGCTGGTAATGGCTTTGGTTTGGGAGGCGATCCGGAAAATCGCGTCGAAGGTCATCTTCTTGCCGGCTTCTTTGTCGGCCCAGCCGTAGACACCCTGCTGGGCGACCCGACCGTTCTGGAGGACCAACGTCACCGCGCCGGCGATCTTGCCCTGATCGACGAACCCCTGCATGACCGTGTCGATCCGTCGCAGGCGGGCGGCATCGAAGGTGACCGATGGCGCCTGGGCTCCGACCGCCGAGGCGGCCAGGCCCGCGACAAGGGCCAGCGTGATGGTGAAGCGATTCAGCTGCATGGGGCCTCCTCGAAGGGTTCGCGCGTCACCGGCTCGCGGCCAGCATTTCGTCGATCGTGGTGAGTTTCGAGCGGGGCCGCCCGCTCGCCCTGCCCAAGTCGGTCTCTCGCTCGTTGAGTTTCTGCCAGTCGGTCCAGGTCACCACGTCCGGCTGGCGGATTCGGAGGGTCGCTTCCAAGACGATTGCGGCGGTGGCGGGCGGTGTCAACAACGACCCCGCGCCGAAATCGGCCAGGATCTGCTCCGCGGTTTGGGCGGCGTCGGGCTTGTTGGTGCCGATGACGCCGCTGGGCCCCCGCTTGATCCACCCGGCCACATAGACGCCGGGGACGGCCACCCGTCCAGCGACGTTAGGCACGATGCCGGAGCGGTCGTCGAATGGCAGTCCCGGGATCGGCAGGCCCTTGTAGCCGACCGACCGGAACACCAGCCCGGCCGGCAGTTCCTCGGTGATCCCCGTCGGCTCGGCCGCGACCCCGCCGTTCTTCTCGACCAGCCGGTTGGTGACCAGCCGGATCGCGGCCACCCGGCCGGTCCCGTCGTCCACCAGCTCGGTTGGCGACACCAGAAACCGAATCGTGAGGCGCTTTGGTCTCCCGGACGGCGGACGTTGGGCGAAGCTCTGGAGCACCTCGACCTTCCGCCGGTTGGAGGCGTCGTTCTCCTGCTCGAGCTGGGCCACGCTGAGGGCATCGAGCGCCACTTCGTGGGGCAGGACGCAAGCGTCCGCCTGCTCCATCTCGCCCAACTCCTTGACCTCGGGAGTGGTGAAGGCGGCCTGGACCGGTCCCCGGCGCCCCAGCAAGTAGACCTCTTTGACGCGGGATTCCCGGAGGGCATCGAGGGCGTAGTCGGCGATGTCCGTCTTGGCCAACTCGTCGACGGTTCGGGAGAGAATCCGGGCGACGTCGACGGCGACGTTACCCACGCCGACCACCGCGACCCGTTCGGCGGAGAGATCGAACCTCCGGTCCCGGTAGTCGGGGTGGCCGTTGTACCAGGCGACGAACTCAGTGGCGGCGTGGCTGTTGGTGAGGTCCTCCCCGGGAATCCCCATTCGTCGATCCGATTGGGCCCCGGTCGTGAACGCCACGGCGTGATAGTGCTGCCGGAGCTCGTCGAGCGTGACATGAGTCCCCACGTCGACGTTCCCGAAGTACCGGAAGCCGGCACGGGTTGCGACTTTGTCGAAGCTCCGGGTGACGTTCTTGATTTTCTCGTGATCGGGCGCCACCCCGAATCGGACCAACCCGTAGGGGGTCGGTAGCCGCTCGAACAGATCGACACCGACGGGAACAGCGGTCTGGCCGAGAAGCTTTTCGGCGAGAAAAAAGCCGGCCGGGCCGGCGCCCACAATGGCGACGCGGAGGACTTCGCCCATGACAGTTCGAGACCTATATCGTGTAGGGGCGGGCGGAAGCCCGCCCGGTTGCCAGATGCGAAGAAGGTACCCGCGAGATTAGCCTTGGGCCATGACCAAACGAGGCCGGAGCGCCCTCGTCGGAGCCGCCTTCCTGATGGCCACCTCGGCGATCGGCCCGGGATTCCTCACCCAGACGGCGGTGTTCACCAGTCAGCTCGGTGCCAGCTTCGGCTTCGCGATCCTGGTGTCGGTCATCTTCGATCTCATCGCCCAACTGACCATCTGGCGGGTGGTGATCGGTTCCGGTCTCCGGGCTCAGGTTGTCGCCAACGGCGTGCTGCCCGGGCTTGGCCATGCCCTGAGCGTGCTCGTCGGGCTCGGCGGGCTGGCGTTCAACATTGGCAACGTGGCTGGGGCGGGGCTCGGACTCAACGTGCTGCTGGGGCTCGACGTCCGGCTCGGCGCCCTGGTGAGTGCCGCGATTGGCGTGGGCATCTTCTTGGTGAAAGATGCCGGGCGAGTGATGGACCGCTTCACCCAAGTGCTCGGGACCGTCATGGTCCTGGTGGCATCGTACGTTGCGGTGGCCGCCGCGCCTCCGGTCGGGGAAGCACTCCTTCGGACCGTCGCGCCGACGACGATCGATCCGACCGCGATCATCACGATCGTCGGCGGAACGGTGGGCGGTTACATCACGTTTGCCGGCGCGCATCGACTGCTCGACGCCGGCCTGCTGGGGCCGGCGGCGGTTCCCCAGGCGGTCCGGTCCGCCGCCTTGGGCATCGGGGTGGCGAGTGCCATGCGGGTGGTCCTGTTCCTCGGGGCCCTCGGGGTGGTGGCCCACGGCGGGGCCGCGGCGGTCGATCCCGCCAATCCGCCCGCGTCGGTGTTCCGGGCCGCGGCCGGCGAGCTGGGGTACCGGTTCTTCGGAGTGGTGATGTGGGCGGCCGCGATCACCTCGGTGGTCGGCTCGGCCTATACCTCGGTCTCGTTCCTCCGAACGATTCGGGCGGGTTGGGAGCGGCGGGTGACTCCGATGATCGTGGGGTTCATCGCGGGCTCGACGGCGATCTTCTTGGTGGTGGGTCGGCCGGTGACGGTGTTGATCGCGGTTGGCGCGATCAACGGACTGATTCTCCCGATGGGGCTCGTGACGATGGTGGTGGCGTCGCGACAGGCCCGTCATCAGGGGCAGGTTCGGGTTCCTCCGCCGCTGGCGGCCGCGGCGGTGTTGGTGGCTCTGGCGATGGCGGAGTTGGGGCGGCGGAGCGTAATGGGTCTCTGGCGGTAGGGGCGGGCGGAAGCCTGTCCGCGCGTGAACGGGCGGCTACTGCCGCCGCCCGCCCGGGTACCACGGCTGAACGCCTAACGCTGCGTAGACCTTCGCGGGGTCGAACAGGGCTCCGTCCTTCATCACCAGATCGACTTTCCGGATGTCGCCCAGCGACGCCACCGGGTTGCCCCGCACTACCACGAGATCCGCCAGCTTACCGGCCTCGATCGATCCCAGCCGGTCCGTTCGCTTCGTCACCACCGCCGCGCCCCAAGTGGCGATCTTGAGGACCTCGGCGGCCGGGATTCCCGCCTCGCCGTAGAGCTCGAGCTCTCGGTGGAGGCAAAAGCCCGCCAGACAATCGGTCCCCGCCACGATCGGAATCCCGGCGTCGAAGAGGGCCTTCACCATCGCGAGCATCTTGGCGTACGAGGCGCGGTAGCGGATCCGAGTTGCCGAGTCGGCCGGAAGGCCGCCACCGACGAGCCCGCGCCTGACCTGCGGCGGCAGCCGACCGGCGATGCGCTCGTTGCCGACCGTCAACGCCGAAGGATCGGCGGTAAACATCCCTTCGAAGGTGGCGAGCGTTGGATCGACCACGGTGCCCCGACCCTTCAGCAACTGGAGGAACGCCCGGACGCTGTCGGCCACGAGGTCCAAATCGGCCCCGTGGCGGCCGACCGCCGTGAACCGCAGTGGGGTGCGGGTGTCGAGGGTGTCGCCCAAGAAATTGAGGAACAGCATGTTGGTGTGCTGAATTTCGTCGTAGCCGGCTCTGACGGCGTCGGCGGCGAGCATTCCCCGGGGGATGTGTCCCGAGAGCCGCATCCCCTTGGCATGGGCCCGCTCGGCGATCACCGGGACCAGGGCGGGGTCGAGCGAGCTGTACAGCTTGATCTGTTCGTAGCCTAACGAGGCGTACCGGTCGACCCACTCGAGGGCTTGTTCCCGGCTGCTCACCAGCGCCTTGGTGGGCCCGGCATACGGACCGGGTCCGTCCATGAACCCAGCCATGATGACCCGGGGCCCGATGGCGTTGCCGGCATCGAACGCCTTCTTGGTGGCCAGCAGGTAGTCGACGTCGTTGGCCATGTCGCGGACGCTGGTGACACCGGCCGCGATGTCGAGCGGCCCATCGATGTCGCTCAAATGGCCGTGCATGTCCCAGAGGCCGGGTAGCAGCGTCTTCCCGCGGCCCGGGATCACCCGGACGCCCGAGGCCAGTCGGATGCTGGTGTTCGGACCCGCCGCCTTGATCTCGTTCCCTTCGATCAGAACCGTTTGCCCCGGTAGCAGTCGGGCGTTCGGCGCGTCGAAGACGGTGATGTCGACGAATGCGATCGGCCCCGTCGGGCGTTCGGTCAGCTGGACCGCGATCGTCTCGGCTCGTCGCCGGGACGCCGAATCCTGCGCCGAGTCGAGCCCGTCGGCCACCGGCTGCCAGCCATCGACGATGGTCCGCTGCCAGCCGCCGACCACGGCGAAGAGCGTGGTGTCCCGATCGAGCCACAGGTAGTCGGGGGCGAACCCGAGCCCGGTGATCGCCACCAGGACGAGGTCTTTCGATTGCCCCTGGTGAGCGACTGTCCGGCGGGCGACCTGTTCGATGGTCGCCTCGCCGCTTGGCAAGAGGGCGAGTCGCTTGGCGGGAGCGCGGAGCAGCGCCCGAGCGAGGAGGCCCGAAACCTCCGGGGCTCCTTCTCGGGGGATATAGAAGGCGCCGAGGCTGGTCGATGCTCCCCGCTCGCTACCGTTGACCCAGACTTGCCGGCCCGCCCGGAAGCTCAACCGCTCGTCGACCGACTGCTTCAGGTAATCGTGGCCGGTGACCGTGATCGTCCGAGGGATTCCCCGGCGATCGACCTGAATGACGGTTTCGGTCTTGGGGCCTCGGCCCCGGTCGTTGAACTCGAAGGCGACTCGGATCGCGGTGGCCGACTCGCGGATCACGGTCTGGCGACCGGCCGGGCTGGCCTGGATGGTCACCGCGTAGCGGGTCGTGTCGGTCGGTGGGGGCGACCCGACAATCAGGAGCAGCGCGAGGGGCCCGCCCATCGACCGCTACACGTCCAGGTTGCTGACGTACTTGGCGTTTTGCTCGATGAAGACCCGCCGCGGCTCCACCTCGTCGCCCATCAATTCCTCGAACAACCGCGAGGCCTCGACCGCGTCCTCGAGCATGACCCGATGAATGGTCCGCTTGTCGGGGTCCATGGTGGTGTGCCAGAGCTGGTCCGGGTTCATCTCGCCGAGGCCCTTGTACCGCTGGATGTTGACGTTGGCTTTGCCGTCGGCGCCGCCCAGCCGCTTGCTGTAATCGTCTCGCTCCTCGTCGCTGTACGCATAGAACTCTTCCTTCCCCTTGGCGACTCGATAGAGCGGGGGTTGGGCGATGTAGACGTAGCCGGCATCGATCAGCTCCGGCATCTGACGGAAGAAGAAGGTCAGCAGCAGGGTCCGGATGTGCGCCCCGTCGACGTCCGCATCGGTCATCAAGATGATCTTGTGATAGCGGGCGTCGTCGAGGGTGAAGTCCTCCTTGACCCCGGTACCGATGGCGGTGATCATCGCGCGAATCTCTTCGTTGCCGAGGATCCGGTCGATTCGGGCCCGCTCCACGTTCAGAATCTTGCCTCGCAGGGGGAGGATCGCCTGGAAGGAGCGGTTCCGGCCCTGCTTGGCGCTGCCACCGGCCGAGTCGCCCTCGACGAGGTAGATCTCACATAACGCCGGATCCTCGAGGGAGCAGTCGGCCAGCTTGCCCGGGAGCACCGCGTTTTCGAGACCCGACTTCTTCCGGACCAGGTCGCGGGCCTTCCGCGCCGCTTCGCGAGCGCGGGCCGCGCTGACCGCTTTCTCGATGATCTGACGGGCGACCGGGGGATGCTCCTCGAGGTAGTTGCCAAGGTGCTCGTTGACCGCCGCTTTGACGATCCCCTCGACCTCGGAATTCCCGAGCTTTGTCTTGGTTTGACCCTCGAACTGGGGCTCCTTGACCTTGATGTGGAGCACGCAAGTCAGCCCCTCCCGAATGTCCTCCCCGGTCAGGGAGAAGTCCTCTTTCTTGAGGTGGCCACCCCTTTTGGCGATGTCGTTGATCGTGCGGGTCAGGGCCGCGCGGAACCCGGTCACGTGGGTCCCACCCTCGTGGGTGTTGATGTTGTTGACGAAGGTGAAGGTGTTCTCGTTGTACCCGTCCTCGTACTGGAGCGCCAGGTCGACGTCCACCTCGTTGACCGTGGTCGAAAACGAGACCGGTTTGGCGTGGACCGGCTTCTTGTTGCGGTTGAGCCACTCGACGAATTGGATCAGCCCACCCTTGGCGAAGAACGTCTCCTCGTGGACGGGTTCCTTCCGCTCGTCCCGGAGCACGATCTTGACGCCCTTGTTGAGGAACGCCAGTTGCCGGAGCCGGTCGGCCAGCAGGCTGTGGTTGAACTCGAGCACCGTGAAGATTTCCGGGTCCGGCTTGAACACGACGGTGGTGCCGGTGCCCTTGGCCTTCCCGATGACGCTCAGCTTCTTGGTCGTCTGCCCTCGGGCGAACGCCATGTGATGGCGCTTCCCGTCGCGGTCGACGAAGACTTCGAGTTGCTCCGAGAGCGCGTTGACGACCGAGACTCCGACGCCGTGAAGCCCGCCCGAGACCTTGTAGTTCGACTTGTCGAACTTGCCGCCGGCGTGCAGTACCGTGAGGGCCAGCTCGACGCCGGGGATCTTCTCGGTCGGATGGATGTCGACCGGGATGCCCCGCCCGTTGTCGGTCACGGTGACGCCATTATTGGCGTGGAGGGTGACCGAGATCTCGTCGCAGAACCCGGCGAGCGCCTCGTCGATCGAGTTGTCGACCACTTCGTAGACGAGGTGATGGAGGCCGTTCTCGCTGGTCGACCCGATGTACATGCCGGGACGTTTCCGCACCGCCTCCAGGCCTTTGAGAACCTGGATGCTGTCGGCGCCGTAGTCACCGTTGCCATTGGTCGCTTTGTCAGCGTTCGTCATAGTCTCACACGTTGAGTTGGTCGTGTCCCACCACGCACCGCAGTCCGCGGATCTTCCCCTCGCGGTCGGCATTGAGTCGAGCCAAGAGCTTCGGGGCCAGGAGGTGGAGTTCCGCGGCCCATGGGGAGGAGCGAACCCGGACCCAGAGGATCCCATCGGCCGTCACCGCCTCCGCGCGGGCATTCGCCGCCACCCGCTCGCCCACCACCTCGCTCCACCGATCGATTGCGGTCGCCAGGTCCAGACGCTTGGCGAGTCCCCGTTTGGCAAGGTAGTCGTCGACCAGGCTGCCTAACGATTCGAGCCGGACTTTCTTCTTGGTCACGACGCCACTCCGACCATCGTCCGCTCGAGCCGGCCCGCGGTGAGGCGGAACAACGGAAGTGACAAGCCCGGCGGCAACTCGTCGAGCCGCGGGGCCGTCACGAAGACCTGGGCCCCGCCCCCACCGCCCCCCAGATCGAGTCGCTCCGCCAGCCGCTCTTGTCGCTCGCGATCGAGCTCGGCAAAGACGTCATCGAGCAGCAACGCCGGCTGCTGCCCGCTCGCGCGCTCGAGCGTCGCGCGCTCGCACAGCTTGAGCGCCACCGCCGCCGTCCGATGCTGGCCGGTGGATCCGTTGACCCGAAGCGAGCCGCCGCCCAACCGAAGCGTGAGATCGTCTCGATGGGGCCCCACGGTCGTCGTTCCGGTGGCGAGATCGCGGGACCGATGGTGGGCCAAGATCTCGGGCCAGGCCGCGGCCTCGGCAAGGTCGATTCGCCCGCGGTAGCTCATCTCGATCGCCATCGACTCGCCCAGCGCGGCACAGATGTGGGCCAATTCAGGACCATAGGTCGCGATCCAGGTCACCCGCCCCCCCACCAGCGCCGCTCCCGCCCGAGCGATCACCGGATCGAAGGCCCACGCCGCGTCGCCCAGACCGCGCCGCAAGGCGGCGTTCCGCTGCTCGATAGCGGCCCGATACTGACGCAGGGCGCGCAGGTATGCTGGGTCGGCGAGGGCCAACGTCCGATCGAGGAACTGGCGCCGCTCGCCGGCGCCCCCGGAAACCAGGCCGACGTCGGCCGGCAAGAATGCCACTGCCAGCCAACACCCCAGTACGTCGGCCGTCCGCTCCGGCTCGCTTCCGTCGACCGCCACCCGCTTCCGTCGACCGGCGGCGAGGAACCCCGCCTCGACCGTTCGAATGGGAGCGGTGCCGGCGGCCACCGAGATCCGCAGATGAAACCCACCGGCCCCGGTTTGAACCAAATCGGTGTCCCGGGCGCCTCGAAGGCTCCGAAAGAGCACCGGGTAGTAGAGCAACTCGAGCAGATTGGTCTTGCCCTGTCCGTTCGGTCCGAGAAAGACGGCCCCCTCCGCCGGCAGCTCGGCTTCGAGACTCGTCAAGTTCCGAAAGGTTCGAGCCTCGATTCGCACCGCCCGCATGGAGGAAACTTAGACGGGCGATCGACTGGTTTGTAGTGACGAGCGGCTACTTGCCTTCGAATCGCGGCGGCCGTTTTTCGACGAAGGCCCGGGTTCCTTCGGTGGCATCCTGGCTCTGGAACAGGACCGCGAAACTCGTCGATTCGAGGGCCAGGGCGTCGTCGAGGTGCATGCCTTCTTGGAGGTTTGCCATTTCGATGCAGGATCCCACCGCGAGGGGGGCATTCGCCAAGAAGGTCCGGAGCAGTTTGTCCGCTTCGACCATCAGCTGGTCGGCGGGATGGATCCGATTGACCAATCCGATGCGGTAAGCTTCCTGAGCGTCGATCATCCCGCCTCCCATCAACAACTCGAGCGCGCGGCCTTTGCCAACCAGCCGAGTCAGCCGAATCGTTCCCCCGTAGCCGGGAATGATGCCGAGCTTCACTTCGGGCTGGCCGAACCGGGCGTTCTCGCTCGCCAGCCGCACGTGGCAGGCCATCGCCAGCTCGCACCCGCCCCCGAGCGCGAAACCGTTCACCGCGGCCAGATAGGGCTTGGCGCTCTTCTCGATGCTCCGAAAGATCCCCGATCCCTTGGCCGACAGTTGGCGAGCGCCGACGCCCTGCAGATTTTGAAACTCGCTGATGTCGGCGCCAGCGACGAACGATTTCGGGCCAGCCCCCCTGATGATTGCGGCCCGCACCTCGGGGGCCCGGCGGACCGTGTCGACTGCCTGTCCCAACTCGTCGATCACCCGAGCGTTGAGAGCGTTCAGCTTGTCCGGTCGGTTGACCGTGATGACGGCGATGCCGTCGCGGACATCGTAGAGCAGGGTCGAGAACGTCATGGGTTGCTCGGGTCGAGGGGAGAAACCAGCGAAAGATAACTCACGTCCCGCCGCCGGCGCGGTAAGTTGGGGTTGAGATCACGTCGTTTCGAGGACGTCCGTCACCGACTGCGCTATCAAGGAGCAGCCATTGCCATCGATTCTCGCGCTCGACCAAGGCACGACCAGTTCGCGGGCCATCCTTTTCCATCAGGACGGGACGCCCTTGGCGCAGGCCCAGGAAGAGTTTGCCCAGCATTATCCGGCGCCTGGCCACGTGGAACACGACGCCCACGATCTCCTCGCCACGACGATCAGGGTCGCCCGGGAAGCGATCGCCAAGGCCGGCGAACGGCCGGCCGCGATTGGGATTACCAATCAGCGGGAAACGGTGGTTCTCTGGGACCGCCGGACCCTCGAGCCCGTGGGTCCCGCGATCGTCTGGCAGGATCGTCGCACCACCGACCGATGCGCCGCGCTCAAGGCGCAGGGGGCCGAACCGATGGTGCGGGCCCGGACCGGCTTGGTGCTCGATCCCTACTTCTCGGGCACCAAGCTCGAGCGGATGCTCGAGGACCCCGAGTTGCGCCGGCGGGCGGAACGGGGCGAGCTGGCGTTCGGGACGGTCGACAGCTGGCTGGTGGCCAAGCTCACCGGCGGGCGCCGTCACGCCACCGATCCGACCAACGCCTCCCGAACGCTCCTCTACAACCTCCACACCAAGACTTGGGACCCCGACCTGCTGCAGATTTTCAAGATCCCCGGCGAGGTGCTCCCGGAAATCGTGCCGTCGAGCGGGGTGATCGGAGAGACCGACCGCGAGATCTTCGGCGGCTCGATCCCGATCGCCGGCTTGGTGGGAGACCAGCAGGCGGCCCTGTTCGGCCAGGGATGTGCTTCGCCGGGCACTGCCAAGAACACCTACGGGACCGGCGCGTTCCTCCTCCTCTACACCGGTGAGGCGCCGCCCGATCCGGTGGGCGGTCTGCTCGTCACGGCGGCGGTCAACCCGGCGGGGGGCATCGGCTACGCGATCGAAGGGAGCGTCTTCATCGCCGGCGCCGTCATGCAGTGGCTCCGGGACGGGCTCGGGCTTCTGGCCTCGGCTGCGGAGTCGGAACGCCTGGCCGGCTCGGTGGCCGACACCGGGGGGGTCTATCTCGTGCCGGCTTTCGTCGGCCTCGGCTCGCCGCACTGGGAACCGGAGGCGAGGGGGACGATTACCGGGCTCACCCGCGGGACCACCCGCGCCCAGCTGGTGCGGGCCGGGCTCGAGTCGATGGCATTCAGCAGCGCCGATTTGATCACGACCATGCTCGAGGGGATGGATTTGCGGTTGCCACGGCTCCGGGTGGACGGCGGCGCCACCGCCAACCGGTGGCTGATGCAATTCCAGGCCGACCTTCTCGGGGTGCCGGTCGAGCGCCCCGATTGCGTTGAAACCACGGCACTTGGTGCGGCCGCCCTGGCCGGATTGGCCGTCGGCGTGTGGCCGACTCTGGACGCCTTTGTCGCCACCCGGACATTTGAGTCGTTCCTTCCCGATGCCCTGCCGGCCGAGCGGGAGGAGCGGCGGCGGGGGTGGCGGCGGGCCATGGGGGCCGCTCTCCATTGGGCCCGATCGCGCTAGCGACTCCCGGGCGGGCTTTTCGGGGGCCATCGCGGTATCTTTCGGGGCATGAAAGCCGGGACCAAGTTTGCTCTGGGGGCGTTGATCATCGTGGTGGGCATTGCCACCCTGATTACGCTGGGTGTCCGCCAAACGGGCGTCTATTTCTTGAGCCCGACCGAGCTGCTTCAGCGGACCCAGGCCGATCCGTCGTTTCACGACGTCGGGCTCAAAGTGGGGGCCAAAGTCGTTCCTGGCACTATCCGGCGGGATCCCGCCAACCAGCGGATCGACTTCGAGGTAACCGACGGGATCGGCCGGTTTCCGGTGACCTATCGCGGGATCGTGCCCGATACCTTCACCGATGCCAATGACATCGAGGTGATCTTGGCTGGTAAACTCGGCCAGGACGGCGTGTTCCACGCGACCGAGGTGTTGGCGAAGTGTGGCTCGCGCTACGAACCCGAGCTCGAGCACCTGAAGCAATCCACTTAGCCGGGCAGGGCCGCGGCCCGACCCGCCGCACACGATGATTCTCCTCGGTCAATTCGCGATGTGGGCCGCTCTCATCGTCGCCGTTTGGACGATGGTGTTCGCCTTTTCGGGGCGGTGGCGTACCCGGGCGGAGGTCGCCACCGCGCTGATTCGGGCACCCTACGCCGTGAGCGCTTGTCTCTGGGTCGCCTCGCTCTCGCTCTGGACCGCCATCTTCAGTCATGACTTCAGCGTCGAATACGTCTACTCGTACACCTCCCGAAATCTTCCCGACTACTACCTGTTCGCCTCGTTTTGGGCTGGCCAGAAGGGCTCGCTCCTCTTTTGGGCCGTGGTCCTCAGCAGCTTCGGGGCCCTCGCCCAGGCGGTGACCGGCGCGCGCTACCGCGACCTGCTGCCCTCGGTGGCCGGCGTTACCAGTGGCGTGGTCGCCTTCTTCTTGGTCGTCATGTTGTTGGGCGACGCCAACCCGTTCGAGCGACTCCCGTTCGTTCCCCCGGACGGGCGAGGCCTCAATCCCCAGCTCCAGAACCCCGGGATGGTCGTTCACCCGCCGATGCTCTACCTGGGTTACATCGGGATGACCATCCCGTTTGCGTTCGCGGTGGCCGCGCTTTTCGCCCGGCGCCTCGACGCCGGCTGGATCCACGCGATTCGTCGCTGGTCGCTTCTCTCGTGGTTGTTCCTGTCGGTCGGGATCACGATCGGAATGTGGTGGGCATACGTCGAGCTCGGCTGGGGGGGCTACTGGGCCTGGGATCCCGTGGAGAATGCCAGCCTGTTGCCCTGGCTCACACTCACGGCCTTTCTCCACTCGGTCATGATCCAGGAAAAGCGGGGGATGCTCAAACGGTGGAATCTCGGGCTGGTGATCGGCTCATTCCTCCTGTCGATTCTGGGGACCTTCCTGACCCGTTCGGGGGTCATTGCCAGCGTGCACAGCTTCACGCAGTCGAACGTCGGGTACTTCTTCCTCGGGTTCATGATCATCGTCGCGGTACTCTGTTACACCTTGCTCTATACTCGATGGCCCGCCCTCGAGCCCGAGGCCAAGCTCGAATCGTTGGCGAGCCGAGAAGCGGCCTTCCTCTTCAACAACCTGGTCTTGGTAGGGATTGCGTTCTCGGTGCTCTGGGGGACCCTCTTTCCGATTCTTTCGGAGGCGGTGCGAGGAACCAAGATCTCGGTGGGTCCGCCGTTCTTCAACCGGGTGAACGTGCCGCTCGGTCTCTTGTTGCTCCTGCTGACGGGCATCGGCCCATTGATCGCGTGGCGGAAGACCTCGATCCCCAACCTCAAACGCCAGTTCGGGGCGCCGTTGACGGCGGCAACGGTCGCGCTCGCCGCCCTGATCGCCGCCGGCATGCGCGACGGCTACGCGCTGGTAGCCCTCGGCCTGGCCGGGTTCGTCGTCGGCACCGTCGGCCAGGAGTTCTGGCGAGGGACCAGAGCCCGCCGGCGGCTCTACGGCGAGGCCCTCCTGGTGGCGGTGGCGCGATTGGTGGGACGCAATCAACGCCGCTACGGCGGTTACTTGGTTCATCTCGCGATCGTGGTGTACTTCGTGGCCTTCACCGGGGGCGCCTTCAAGGTCACTCGGGAGGCCACTCTGCGCGTCGGCGAGTCAGTCGAGATCAAGAGCCCCTACGGCCATGTCTACCGCCTCACCCACCTCGGCGTGTCCCAATATGAGGCTCTCAACCGACGAGTCTCCGCCGCGACGCTCGACGTCAGACGGGATGGGGTCCGGATCGGGACGATCAAATCGGAGAAACGGCAGCACGTCGACAGTTTCGGGCGCAACACCTTTCAGCCCTCGACGGAAGTGGGGATCATGAGCTCGCTCCGCGAGGATCTCTACCTGGTCTTCGCCGGCACGGTCGACCTCACCGAGCGAGGATCGTTCGCAATCACGGTCATCCCGTTGGTCTGGTGGGTCTGGTTCGGGGGTGTGCTGTTGGTGATCGGCGGGCTGATCACGATGTGGCCACGCGGAATCGTGGTGGCGCCGAGCATTCGTCCGGCAGCGACCTCGGCCCGGCGAGCGGAGGAGCGGGAGCCGGTGGCGGTGTGAGAAGACTCGACCGTCGTGGCTTTCTCGGAGCGACCTTGGCGCTCCAGACGCAGCCGCCTCGCCCAGACGCGCCGGCCCGCGGCGCGGCCGATCCCCTCCAGCAACCCGGGTGGATCGACGGGACCCGCCGGGTGGTCGACTCGCTCCAGAACGATCCCACGGTGGTTGCCGCCGAACGGCGGCTCCGCTGTACCTGCCCCTGTGGGCTCGACATCTTCACCTGTCGAACCACCGATTTCACGTGCAGCTATTCGCCCGTGCTCCACGACGAGGTGATGGAGCTGGTGAAAGCCGGCGTCGACGTCGACGGAGTCGTGGCGGCCTTCGTCGCCAAGCACGGTGAGCGGATTCTCTTGGCGCCCGAAGCTCGTGGATTCGGAGTCCTCGGTTACATCCTCCCCGGGGTGGCGATCCTGGCATCCGCCGGAGCGCTCACCTGGGTGCTGATCCGCCGCGGACGCCGCCCCGCGCCGGAGCGAGGGCCCAATCCTCCGCCGCCCCCGCTCCCGGCCGCGTCGCAGGGCGAGATGGCCCGCCTCGACCGGGCTCTCGCGGATCTCGAGTCGTGACACTCGAGTTGGTGTTGGCGCTGACCCTGGTCGCCATCGTGGCTTGGATTCTCATTGGTTCGACGCTCAGGCGATGGCCCGGCGACGGAATCGACGATCCGCCACTCGAGGAGACTCGCCGGGGCCAGGCACTGATGGCGATCAAGGACCTCGACTTCGATCACGCGACCGGCAAGATCGGTGACGACGACTACGCTACCCTCCGGGCCCGCTACACAATCGACGCTCTGACCGCCCTGCGGATCGCCGAGGGTGGCTCCGCCGAGACGATGATCGCCGCCCGCCGGGCCATTTTGGACGGCGGTCCGGTAAGCTGCCCGACCTGCGGCCCCCGGCCCGAGCCCGGCGCGCGGGTTTGTTCCTCATGCGGGAAGCCGCTGGTCGTCGACCGACCGTGTCGATCCTGCGGAGCCGGCCTCCGGCCGGTCTCCCGGTTTTGTCCCGAGTGCGGGACGCCCGGCGACTCCTGACGCCGGACCCGCCGGTCTTGGCGGCGCAGTTCGCTACTTCATCTCGAGCTTGAGCGCTCCGTTGGTTTGGGTGTTTTCCCCCTTGACCACCCAGTTGGCCCCGGTGAAGTAGAACTGGGCCGCAGTGACGTCCTCGACCGCGTTGCCGACCGGATCGTCATTGGTCTTGAACCACGAGGTGATCGCCCGAAAGATCCGGGCGAACGTGGGCGCCTTCTTGAGGATCCGTTGGGTGACCGACAACGTCGAGTCCTTGGCGCCGGTGAAGTTGCCGTAGACCAGCGACAGGGCATCGAGCAGGGCCGTGGTCCGGGTGGAATCGATCTTGATCTCGCAGCTGGTGTCATCGTCCTCGACGACGAAGATCCGGAACCCTTCGGAGCCGTGGGTGGCTCGGTATTGATCGAGCTGCGTCGGGCTGAAGAGGAGCGCGTTGCCGGTCCAGGTGGTCGAGTTCTGATCGAACGCGTAGGCCCCTCCGGCGTGCTCGCCGGCGCATTGATACGTCGTCATCGTCGAGGCCCCGGGCGTGGTCGGCCCGAGGATATGGACCTCGAACTCCGGACTGCCCTTGAACCAGCTTTCGAACGTGCTGGTGAACTTGGTTTGGGTCAGATAGAGTCCCTGGCCTGCCGCCGGGGTGCCGCCCCCACCCCCGCTCCCGCCTCCGCCGCATTCGAAGACGCAGCCTAGCGATTCCGGCTGGGGCCCGAATCGAGCCTCGGCTCGACTCACGATCAGCACCGGCGTGGCTGGGGGTCGATCTGGGCTCAGCGTGAAGCGCCGGCCCATCAAATCGAAGGCGACCGGGGCGTCGCCGTCCTGCTCGGCGGTGGCCACGAGGATCTGATCGTCTCCACGCCACCGCTGGCGATGCGCCGGAACCGGCAAGTAAATCTCGACGGCCGCTCCCCGATCGAGGTCGGCGGTGATCGACGCCTCCGATTCGCCCGCGAGCTGGGCCAGCCGCCGCCGTTCTGACGCGCCGTTCCGGTTCATCAGTTGCTGGAGATGGATCTTGCTCTCGCCGACCGTCGAGGCGGCGATTTCGCGATGGATGGTGGCCCGGAATCCGGGGTCACGCATCGCCCGAGCCAACGAACGGGCCAATCGCTCGTGTCGATCGCGCTCGAGGTTGCCGGAGCCCGGCGGGACCGGGCCGGCGCCTTCCTGGCGATCGACTGGCGGGTGTTCCGGCCCGACCGGGGAGCGGTCGTCCGGCGAGCTGCAGGCGGCGGCGAACAGCACTGCCGCCAACGTCCAACGATGGCATACCATGGGTTCCCCCTTGCGGTGTCCTGGGCCGGCCAGCCGGGATTGGCGAGCAGGCCGGATCCCACGATGGGGAAACCCGGGCGCGATGTGTCAACCAAGAAATCGCGGAACGGAACGAAAAGTCGCGTTACACTTCGAGGGCCTGGAGGCGGCGAAGACTCTTCTGGAGGGGGAGCAGGGTCGCGATGGCGCAGAGCCCGAAGACCTTGACGAGCGCCCACCAGAGATCGGGACTGAACGGCTCGGTCTCGACCCCCGCTTGGTAGGCCTGCAAGTGGGCCGACACCGGCCTCGCCTCGACGATGATGATCGCCGCGAGCAGCAGGATCGCGCTCATCATGAAGACGACTCCGCCGAAGCTGGTGGGGATCTGAGCCGCATTCTCGGTGTCGAAATGCGGGAACAGGACTCCGAGGCTCAGGGCCAGCGCGCCAGCTGCCATCGTGAAGCAGGCGATGGTCACCAGGCTCAAGAACATCATGAAGGGCGATGCTCTGAGGATCTCGTTGGTCACCGCGGTGATGACGAGCGCGACGATCAGGAGCGGAGCCGTCCCGACCCAATACTTACTCCACAACATCGCCCGGAGGTCGAGCGGACTCGACTTGAGAAGCCACAACTGCCTCCCCTCGAGCGACACCGATGGGAAGATGAACCGCGCGGCGATCGCTGCCAGGACGAACCCCGCCAACCCCTGATTGAGGAAGACGACTAGGGTGACCAGGAGGTAGGGGACCCGCTCGCCGGTGTAGAGGGGAAGCGCCCGGATGTTGAAGACGTAGACGATCAGCAGCACCGCGAGGAGAATCAGCTGGCTCCACTGAGTGGTATCGCGGAAAAACACCCGCAAATCCTTGAGGATGAACTCCCGTCGGGTTACCGGGAGCCAGCCGAGCAGCCGGGTCGCGATCCGTTGCCACCGATGGCCGGCGACGTACTTGTCGGCCCCCTCTTGAGCTTTCGAGAATCCCGACGGGTAGAGCCGACTGTGCAGGGCCGCGCCTAACACGACCACCGCGCCCGCGGTGCTCCAAAGCAGGAGCAAGGGAAGCGGATCGGCCACCCGCTCGAGCCAGTTCATGATCGCGCTGGCGGCCCATTCGGTGGGCATCAGCGGATGACTCGGCGCCTTCAGCTCGGCGACGAAATCCACCAGGTTCCGGAACCCCTCGGGCCTGGACAGCTGTTCGGGGCGGAGAAATCGGAGCAGGAGCACCACCCCGCCCACGGCCCCGAGCGCGATCAATGTCAGCAAGTCGCGGGTCCGGCGCGCTGGGAAGACGTTGACCAGGATCAGCGTGATCGCCGCTCCGATGACCGTTGGCAAGAGAAAAAACGGGAGCAACGCGCCTAACACTGCTATCGGAAACAACCAGCCCCCGTGGTAGACCGCTCCGTAGGCCGTCAGGATCGGGACCAGCATCAAGGCCACCATCCACGACGAATGCACCATCGTCTCGGATAGCTTGGCCAGGTAGAGCCGACCCCAGTCGACCGGGGCCGACACCAGCATGTCGAGGTCCTTTGCCAAGAAGAACGTCGACAGGGCCGTGACCAAGTTCGAAAGAAGGAGGATCGAGCCAAACGCCAGCAGCAGCATGCTGAGGATCTTGCCGGCCAACAATGCCCCGATTTCCGGCGTCGTTCCGAGATACTTCAGGACCCAGTAGGCGATCCGAAACGTCCCGAGCCAAAACCCCCCGCCGACCACCAGAAGGAGGAGAAGCCGGCCGCCCGCACCAGTACGTTCCTTCCGCAGCCGAGCGAAAACGCTCCGCCACTTCGGATAGAGGATTTGCCCGACGCCCGTCGGCTTCCCGTCGCGGGGCTCAGTCGCCGAGAATTGCACTCAACTCTCGCTCGTTGTGCCCGCCGGTCAGCTTGAGAAAGACGTCCTCGAGGCTCGCCGTTCCGCTCGAAGTCTGGACCCGAATCTCCGCCATGGTGCCGGCCGCCGCGACCTTGCCAGCGAGCACGATCCCGATCTGGTCGCACATCACTTCCGCGATCTCCAGAGTGTGGGTGCTCATCAGCACGGTCCCGCCCCGGGCGACGAACCGACGGAAGATGTCCTTCAGCAGCCGAGCGCTCTTCGGGTCGAGGCCGATCATCGGCTCGTCGACCACGATCACCTCGGGCCGGTGGACCAGCGCGCTCGAGATGATCAGCTTCTGACGCATCCCGTGGCTGTAGGATTCGGTCAACTCGTGCTTCCAGGGCGTCAGCTCGAACAACTCGAGAAGCTCGTCGACTCGCCGGTCGATCTCCGGACCGCTCTGACCATAGAGCCCTGCCACGAACCGAAGGAACTCCGCCCCGGTGAGCTTGTCGTACACGAATGGCCGGTCCGGAATGAAGCCGAGCCGCTGCTTCGCCTCCATCGGCTGGCGGATGATGTCGTTGCCCGCGACCGTGATCGCCCCCGACGTCGGCCGGAGGATCCCCGCGATCATCCGCATCGTCGTCGTCTTCCCGGCGCCGTTGGGGCCAAGGAGGCCGTAGAGCATCCCGCGGGGTATCTCCAACGAGACCGAGTCCACCGCCGTGAACTTCCCGTACCGCTTGGTGAGCTGATGGAGTGCGATCATTGTCGGTTGCTCGGTATCGGTTCGAAGGACGCGGCGGCCAACAAGGGTACCAAGTCGATCGGTCGGCCGGCGGCCCCGACCATCACTCGGATCAGCCGGTTCGAAGCTGGTATCTGGCCAAACGTGGGGTCGATCGCCAACCACTCGCCGCCCAGTTCGACCTCCACCCAGGCGTGGCCGTACATCCGTCCCGCTTGCACCAGGACCCCGGATACTGCCCGGGCCGGTAGGTCGAGCGCCCGACAAAGCGCCGCCATCAGCTCGGCGTGACCCTCGGCGCCTGCCCGCCGAGTCGCCAGGACCCGGCCCGGCAGAATCGGGGCGTCGCCGCTCGTATCACGACGAATGGTGGTCGACATCCACCGAGTCAAGCGCCGCACTTGGTCGGTCCGCGACTCGCTCCCCGCCACCGCTCGGGCCACCGCGACCACCGCCGGCTCGACCGGTGGTCCGGCCGGAGCGAGGTAATCGGACTTGGTCGTGTCGGCGATCGGGCCCCCTGGTCCCCTGATGCGAAGCTTTCCATCGGCGGTCGTCGTTTGGCGACCGCCAGTGAGCCACGAGGTTCGGGGCAAGAGGAACCGTTCGATGGGAGCGCTCACGATCCGATAGTCGGCGCTCTCGCCGGGCCCCGGCACGACGCCCGCGGCCAAAGCCGTCGTCATTGCGGGAATCTGGCGATGGTTTGCGGATCCTTGGGCCGTGACCGCCTGCCGATAATTGAAGCTCACCAGCTCGAACGCCGACCGTTCGAGCCGGACCCCGAGTGCCGCCTCGCTGTGAACCAGCCCGCCGTGCTCGTCGACCCAGGTCACGACCGGCGTCCCGGTCGCCTGATGCTCGATCCGGAAGGCTCGGACCGTGTCGTACCTGATTGCCACCCATCGGTGAGTGGCCCGCTGTTCGACCGCGCTGTCGGCGACCACGAACGTCGATTCCGCCGTCGCAGCGAAGCTGACGCGGGTCACGGCGCCGATCGACAGGTCGAAGACGTTGGCCTCGACGACCCGCCCCACCTCGAGTCGCTTCCCGAACGCGAGTCGATAGGGCAGCACTTCCGGAAGGACGATGTTGCCCGGAATCGGGATCGACCACTCGAGCGGTGGCTGGTCGCGGCCGTCGCGTTTGGCGAGCGCGAGGACGGTATCGCCCTCGACGCGACCGAGAAATTGCTCGAACAGACCGCCTCCGGTGATCGTCCGCTGAAACGATTGGAGCCGCAGGCTGCGGGAAAAGTGGAGATCGGTTCGCCGGGTCACTCGCCGAACCGAGTCGACCTCGGGGACATCCAGGGCCAAGACTTCGGACAGCCGGAACCCCGCGACCACCGTGTCGATGGTCACGCTGGCGTAGCCGATCTGAAACCGGCCCGCTTTCACCGCGAAGAAGTGAGCTTCGGGGCTCAACCGGATGGTGGTCTCGGCGATTCCCTCGGACTCGCTCTTGCCGAACTCGCGCCGGGCCAACCAGGCCAACGACACCGCCCAGGTCAACAAAACGAAACGCGCCGCCGTGCGGCGGTTCAACTGGCCGAGCTTCACGCGGTTTGAGCCTCTCGAGCCTTGCGATACATCTCCAATGCCTCCTCGGTCCGGCGGAGTCGATCGAGGACTCGACCTCGGACGGTGTAGCTACGCGGGTCGCTCGGCGCCAACGCCGAGGCCCGTTCGAGCGCGCCAAGGGCGGCCTCGAGACCTCCCTGGATGGCGAGGGCCTCGCCATAGTGGAGCCACGCCTCGGGGTCTTGAGGTGCCAGGCTGACCGCTTCTCGAAGGACTCCAATCCCTTCGTCCAGGAGGCCTCGACGCACCAGGGTCGTGCCGAGGTAACGGTAGGCAGGGCAATAGCTTGGGTCCTGCGCTATTGCCTGTCGGAAGTCGCCTTCCGCTTCGCCGGCGCGACTCGTTCGTGCATAGAGTGCGCCACGGGTCACTAGGACTTCCGACCGGCGGCCGCCGACTTCCAGGGCGATCGAGAGCTGTTCGATCGAGCCCTCGATCTCGTCGCTCTGATCGAGTAGGCGGGCGAGCAGGAGACGGGGCTCGATGGCGTTGGGGAGCTTGGCGAGCAACAGTCGGAGCCGCTGAATCGCGTCGAGTCGCCGACCCCGCCGGGCGAGTTCCCGGGCTTCGTCGAACCCCGGTTGTTCGGGTCCGCGGTCGCCCTCTTCGACGGAGATCACCCCGGGGTCCGGGATGATCCAGCCAAATGGTCGGAGCGAGGCGATTGCGTCGACCCCGCAGTCGGCCCAATCCCCTTCCAGCTCGAGGCGGTCGGCGCCCTCGAACGAGGCTGGATCCGGGTCGACGGCGCGGGAGTTTCGGAGCCGGCGCATGAACGGAAGGATAACGCGACCCGCTCGACTCTATTCGGTGGCGGTCTTGCGGGGCGGGGCGGTGGCGAAAAAATCGCGATAGAACCGCTCGGCGTAACCGTCGAGCAGGGCTTCGATGCGCGGGAGCTTGGTGGACCGGACGATCAAGCCGGCATGGTGTTTCTTGCGCAGCCGCCAGACCACCTCCGGATCGCGGTAGCCCTCGAGGTCGGGCCACTCCTGGCGAGCCAGCGAGACCATCAGGCCGGCGTAGTCCTGACGGATCGGTTCCACCAGGTACGGCTGGCCCTCCGGGGAGCATTCCAGTCGGGCCCACTCGGCCCACAAATTGAGCCCGGACGCCGCCTCGACCAGATCGACGATGTGGGCCCCACCGACCCGGGCGGAGGTCTCCAGGAAATAGAACTTGTCGTCCTCGGCGCTCTTGATGAACTCCGAATGGGAGACGCCCTCTTTCAGACCTAACGACTTCAGCAATCGCTGGTTGAATCGGATCAGGGCCCGCTCGTCGGGGCTTCGGCGTTTCAGGGTGCGGGTGACGAAAATCCGGCCCTCGTGCGATACCTCCAGAGGCGGCGTCCCGTAGCGGCTGGCCAGCGCGAACCGGACCCGGTAGTCGGACACCAGCGAATCGACGTGGAAGACGTCGCCAGGGACGAACCGCTCCAGGACGTAGAACGCCTGCTCGTCCCCCAGTTGATCCAAGTGAGGCCACAGCTCCTCGGCGCTGGCGATCCGGATGATGCCGATCGCGGCGGCCATCAACCGAGGCTTCAAGACGTAGGGGCCCGGCACCGCCGCCAGAAACGCCTTGATGTCGTCGTGGTTGATGACCGGGACGAAATCAGGAATCTCGATGCCGACCTCTCGCGCCCGGGTCCGCATCGCCAACTTGTCGCGAAAGTAGCGGGCCGTGGTTTCGCCCATTCCGGCGACCCGCAGGTGTTCGCGGAGCGCGGCTGCTTTCTCGACGTCGAAATCATCGAGGGCCACGATCCGGTCGATCTTCACCGATCGCGCCAGGTAACTCACGCCCTTGATGACGTCGGGCATGTTCCAGTGCTTGTTGACGTCGGGAATGAAATAGATGTCGTCGAGGTGTTCCCGAGGCCAGTCGTCATGCTCGAGACTTTTCGACGTCAACAACAGAACCCGGCAGCCAAGCCGCTTGGCGGCGACCAGAAACTCGTCGCCCTTCCGATAGCTGGCGATGCAAAGCACCGTCAGCGGCCGGCTCGGCGGGGCGGTTGTCACGTTAGCCTTTCACGTAGGAAAATTTTTCTGCCACTTTCCCGTCTCGAACCCGAATCACGTCCACCCCGCGGACGTGGCCCGCCTTGCCTTCGCGCACCCAGTGGTAGGTCCACAAAACCACGCACCGATCGCTGGCCGCGAAGATCTCCTCGGTCTCGAACCGCGCCGACGGCGAGCGGGCGAAAAACCCGGTCCAGAACGCCCGACCGGCGGCCTGTCCCACGTGCCGCTCGCCGTCGGGTGGGGGGCGCGTGCTGTCGAAGACGCAATCGTCAGTCATCATCGCCATCACCCCGTCTACATCGTGGCGATTGAACACCTCGTTGAAGCGGTTGACCGTGTCGATGGTCGCCGCTTCGCCATCGTCGTTCGTCATCCGACCTCCCGGTTCGGGTGGCGCAAGGTATTGCCGGGCTGCCGTGAAGCCAACGTCTCGAGCCCCTCGTCAGAATCCGGCGATTGCCCCGGAGACCCGGGCGCCGATCGAGTCCAGGGTGGCCGGTTTGACGATCGTGCGCTCGGGGGACCACGGATCGTCGGCCGACTCGGAAGGAGCCGGATGCCCCGACATGCAGAGGATCGGAAGCTCGGGCCGGGCCGCCGCCACTCGACGAGCCAACTCCACGCCGCCGAGATTCGGCATGACCAGATCGGTCAGCACCAGATCGACTTTCCAATCGAGGCGCTGCAAGAGCGTCAATGCCGCCGCGCCGTCCGCCGCGGGGTACACCTGGTAACCGGTCCGTTTGAGGTACTTCTCGAGAATCCGCCGGAGCGCCGGCTCGTCCTCCACCAACAGCACCCGCCGCCCGTGCCCCGGTGGGGCCCCCATCGATTGAGCCACCTCGATCGACGGAGCCGCCGGCGCAGCCAGCGGCAGGAAGAGCGCCACGGTTGTTCCCCGATTGGGCGCCGAGGTCGCGGAGACGTAGCCACCTGCCTCCCGGGCGATCCGCTTGACGGTGGCCAGGCCGCGCCCGGTCCCTTGGCCCGTTGGCTTGGTCGTGAAGAACGGCTCGAAGGCCCGCGCCAGGGTGGCCGCATCCATCCCGGTGCCCGAATCGATGACCGCCAAGCGGCACCAGCGACCCGGCGGCACGCCGCCCCGCCGTTCGGGGCTATCGTCTTCGACCACTGCCGAGTCGACCTCCAATGTTAGGGTACCGCCTTGAGGCATCGAATCGCGAGCGTTGACGGCCAGATTGAGTACGAGCTGCTCCAGCTGGACCATGGCCAACCTCACTCGGAGGCCGGCTGCGCCGCGACGGGCGCTGACGACGATCGACGAGGGGAGCAGCGCGCCCAGCGTCCGGAGCAAGTCGTCGACCACTCGGTCGAGCTCCAGATCGCCGACCACCGGAGCGGCGGGCCGGCTCAGCGACAGGAGTTGGCGCGACAGGATCGCTCCCCGCTCGGCCGCCGCTTCGATGTCGGCGAATTCCTCGCCGAGAGCCTGGGGGCCCGCCGCCGCCCGGGAGAGGCGGACGTTGCCGAGGATCACTGCCAAAATGTTGTTGAAGTCATGGGCCACGCTGCTTGCGAGCCGGCCTACCACCTCGAGCGTCTCGGCTTGGCGCAACTGATTCTCGAGCCTAACCCGCTCGCTCACATCGCGGGTGTTCACGACGATCCCGCCGACCGCTGGGTCCGACCGAAGATCGGTCGCGACAGCCTCGATGTCTTGGTCGCCGAACCGCCACCGCTCGGGACCGTTCCGGCCCGAGAGCCACTGGGCCACCCGAGCGGTCTGGTCGGCGGCGACGAACTCGCCGAGCCGGCGCCCAAGAAGGGCTCCCTCCTCGGCTCGAACCAGCCGGCCGAACGCTGGGCTGGCGTACCGAATGACCCCCTCGTCGGACACGATGACGACCCCATCGGAGGATCGTTGCACCAAATGGGTGAACCGGGCGTCCTGGGCAGTCCGGTTGGCCGCCTCGACCCGGAGCTCGCGCTGGGCGACCAATAGCCGAACGATCAACAACACCAGTAGGAGCGCCCCGCCGGTCACCAGTCCTTCGATCGGCTGGAGCGTGGGCCGGACCGTGTTCAACTCGGCGAAGAGGAGCCCGCCGAGGACCGCGATTGCCAGGTACGGCACCGCCGTGAGTCCGCGAACCACGAGTTCGGCTCGATCCGTTGTGGGGGACCGGGTGGCTCCCCGAGCCAACAAACCACCGGTAGTGACCATGACGGTCCCAAGGGCCAGTACCCAATCGCCGGTCGTCGCGCTCCACGCGCTGGTCACCAGGCGGTCGTGCTCGTACAGGAAATCGGCGACTGCGGCCACGAACAACCCCACGCTCAGGCACGTGAGCGAGCGAAGGTCGGCGCGGGGAGCCGGACGGTGAAGCGCTGCCGTCGCCGCCCCGACCACCAGCAGTTCCCCGAGAAATAGCGTTCCCAACGACTTGAGGTAACGCGGGAGCGATTGGCTCGCTTCATCCAGCCGAAATACGAAATACCAGGCCAGAGCGGCCGTGGCCACTATGACGATCAAGACGTCGATCCCGAGCCTCGTTCGACCCGCCGCCCCCTCCGGCAACTTGACCATCGGCCACAGACCGATGATGACCAGCGGGAAGTAGAGGTTGTAGGCGATCCACCACTCCAATCGAGCGGCGGCCAATCGGCCCACCGGTTGACGAGCCAGAACGCCGCGCCCAGCCCCGAGAACAACCAGGCGCCACCTACCAATCGCCAGCCCCGGCTCACCAGGGGGTCCATGCCCTCGGTTCGTGAGGCCGCCACCGCCGCCATGCCGGCGCCGACGTAGAGGGGCAGGAAAAGCAGGTCGTTGAGCGTCCCACGGGTGCTGTCGCCGGCGGTGGTTACGGCGAGCCAAATGGTGTACAGACCGAAGTAGACCCAAGGGCCCGCAAGCAAGCGGGATCGGAAGTGGGGGCCTGTGGGGCGGTTCATCGACTAGCCCGGGGTCCGTGGGGTGAGGATGGCTCTAGTGTCCCGCTTCCGTTCGACCCCGTCAAGGCAAGAGATCCGAGGGTGTTGAAGGGACCCCTCTTTCGGGATATGTTCAGGGGCTATGGTCCAGGAATTTCTCAAGGTCCGCGGCGCCCGCGAGCACAATCTCAAGAACATCGACGTTTCGATTCCCCGAAACCGGTTGACCGTGATCACCGGCCTCTCGGGCTCCGGAAAGTCGACCCTCGCGTTCGATACCATCTATGCCGAAGGCCAACGCCGGTACGTCGAATCGCTGTCGGCGTATGCGCGCCAATTTCTGGGCTTGATGGAAAAGCCCGATGTCGACGCCATCGAGGGACTTTCTCCGGCAATCTCGATCGAGCAGAAGTCCACCGGCAACAACCCCCGTTCCACGGTGGGTACGGTCACCGAGATTTACGACTACATGCGCCTGCTTTGGGCCCGAGCCGGGGTCCCCCATTGCCCTCATGACGGATCGCCGGTCACCCGCTCGAGCGCCTCGCAGATCACCGACGCTGTGAGCGGGTGGCCCGAGGGGACTCGAATCGAAGTTCTCGGACCGATCGTCCGGGGTCGGAAAGGCGAATTCCGCGAGTTGTTCGATGACCTCGCCAAGCGGGGCTTCGTTCGGGCCCGGGTCGACGGCGAGGTCCACGAGCTGGCCCGGATTCCCAAGCTCAACCGGCGTCAGAACCACGACGTCGCGCTGGTGATCGATCGGCTGGCCATCAAGGCGGCCGATCGATCTCGGCTCAACGACTCGATCGAGACCGCGCTCAAGGTGGCGGACGGCTCCGTCGAGATCGTCCGCTACGACGGTGGCTCGAAGGGAACCTCGGTGCTCTTCTCCGAGCGCTTCGCTTGCCCGAAATGCGGCCACTCGATGGCCGAGCTCGAGCCCCGGCAATTCTCGTTCAACTCGCCGTTTGGCGTCTGCCCGGATTGTCATGGTCTGGGAACCCGCCGCGAGGCGGTTCCCGAGCTGGTCTTGGGCGACCCGACGATCTCGATTCTCGAGGGCGTGGTTCTCCCGTGGGGCGAGCCGAGTGGGTACCTCCGGAAGGCGGTCCTGCCGACCCTCGCGAAGAGTTTCAAGTTCGATCTGAACGCCGCCTGGAAAACCCTCCCGGTCTCCGCCAAGGACGTCTTGCTGAATGGGGCTCCGGGCCGGACGTTCAAGTTCCAGTTCGATTCGGCCAAGTTCAAGGGCGAGTACGAGTCGAGCTGGGAAGGGATTCTCAAGAACGTCGAACGCCGCTTCTACGAAACCACCAGCGACGCGATGCGCGTCCAACTCGGCGAGTTCATGGTCGAGATGCCGTGTCGGACCTGTGGCGGGCGGCGGCTCAAGCCCGAGAGTCTCGCGGTCACCGTGGCGAACCAGAACATCGGCGCGATCGTCGACCTCTCGGTCGATGAAGCGCTCCAGTTCTTCGAACGAGTCCCGGTCGGGCGCGCCAAAGCGGGGGCGGTCGACCCCGAGGTCGCTGGTCCGATCATGAAGGAAATCCGCGATCGACTGAGGTTTCTCCGCGACGTCGGGCTCGAGTACCTGACGTTGGGGAGGGGCGCCGGGTCGCTCTCGGGCGGCGAGGCCCAGCGGATCCGACTCGCCACCCAAATCGGATCCCGATTGGTCGGGGTGCTCTACATCCTCGATGAGCCCAGCATCGGACTCCATCAGCGGGACAACGGCCGACTGCTCCACACCTTGAGGGAGCTCCGCGATCTCGGCAACACGGTCCTCGTCGTCGAACACGATGAGGAGACCATCCGAGCCGCCGATTACGTCATCGATCTCGGCCCCAGGGCCGGACGGTTTGGAGGGGAGGTCGTGGTGCAGGGCGCCGTCGCCGATGTGTTGGCCCATCCGGACAGCCTCACCGGGCGGTATCTCCGGGGCGATCTCCGCATCCCCGTTCCGGGACGCCGGCGCCCGATCGACCGCAAGCGAGTGCTCCGGATTGTCGGCGCCAAGGCGAACAATCTCAAGAACTTCTCGATCGACATTCCGTTGAGCGTGTTTGTCGCGGTTACCGGAGTGTCCGGATCCGGAAAGTCGACCCTGGTGACCGATATCCTCTACCAGGCACTGGCCCGTCACCTCTACCGCGCCAAAGTGGTGCCCGGGGCGCACAAGGCAATCGAGGGGGTGGCCCACCTCGACAAGGTCATCGACATCGATCAGAGCCCGATTGGCCGGACCCCGCGGTCCAACCCGGCGACCTACACCGGTCTGTTCACTCCGATCCGAGAGCTGTTCGCCCAGCTTCCCGAGGCGAAAATCCGAGGGTACGGCCCCGGACGGTTCTCGTTCAACGTCAAAGGCGGCCGCTGCGAATCGTGCGAAGGCGATGGTCTCGTCAAGATCGAAATGCATTTCCTACCCGACGTGTATGTGCCGTGCGAAGTTTGCAAGGGCAAACGCTACAACCGAGAAACCCTCGAGGTCCGCTACAAGGGCCGGAGCATCGCCGACGTCCTCGAGCTGACGGTGTCCGACGGTCTCGAGTTCTTTGCGGCCCAGGGGCGGATCAAGGACAAGCTCGAGTTGCTCAACGATGTCGGTCTCGGATATCTCCACCTCGGTCAATCGGCCACCACCCTCTCGGGCGGCGAAGCGCAGCGCGTCAAGCTCGCCACCGAGCTTTCCAAACGAGACACCGGGCGGACTCTTTACATCCTCGACGAGCCGACCACCGGGCTCCACTTCGACGACGTGAGGCTGCTCCTCGAGGTCCTCCATCGACTTGTCGACAAGGGCAACAGTGTCCTCGTGATCGAGCACAACCTCGATGTCATCAAGACCGCCGATTGGATCATCGACCTCGGCCCGGAGGGGGGAAACAAAGGCGGGACCGTCGTCGCCGCCGGCCCGCCCGAAGACGTCGCGCGGGCCCCCGACAGTTACACCGGGGAGTTTCTGGCGCGAGCCCTGACCGGCCGGCGATAGCCGGTGACGGCGGTCGGTGCCTCCCGCCGCCGCGGTGCCGGGACCAAAACCGAGATAGATTGTCGATAGCCGGCCGCCAGGAGGCCGGTGAAACATTCTGCAACGTCGGGTCGTAGACTCGGCTGGAACCGGAGCCGGCGATGATCCCAGCGAACCCGGTGCTCCCAATTGCCTAGACTACATACACTTAAAGGTGCGCGATGATTCCTCCCGACGAAATCGTGGCTCTCGCCGGGATGCTGACGGGCCTGCTGGTCATGATCGCGTTGAGTTGGGGACTCGTCCGGGTTTTTCAGGGCCCCGTCGGGCAGGCCCTCGCCAAGCGAATTACCGGCAAGGCGGCGGAGCCGGACCCGGAGCTGGTCAGCGAGGTTCTCGAGATGCGTCATCAGCTCGACCAGCTTCGCCACCGATTGGGCGAAACCGAAGAGCGACTCGATTTCAACGAACGACTGTTGGTCCAACGGAACGAAACCCCGGTGGCGAACGAAACCCCGGTGGCGAAGGTCACCTCGTGAGCTCCGACGTCTGGACCTTTTTCGGCGTCATGATGTCGCTCCTCACGGTCGGCTTGTTGGGCTACGGAGGCTTCGTCTTGATCAACGGCATCCAGGTGCGAATCAAGCTGCGGGATCGAGTCCCTCCGTCGCTCGATCCCGACGAAGTCGAGGGGCTCCGCGGCCAAGCGGAGGAGCTCGAGCACCTGAAGGTTCGAATGCTCGAGCTGGAGGAGCGAGTCGATTTCGCCGAGCGGCTGCTGGCTCGACCAGCCACCGCGGGCAACCTGCCCGATCCGTCGAAATAGCGACCGCCATGGAGGAGGTCCTCGCGATCGTGTTCATCTTTGGCGGTGCCACCATCGCGATTTTCTCGTATAGCCCAATCGGTCGGGCGATCGCGGCGCGGATTCGAGGCGAATCGTCGACGACGACGGCCGCCACCGATCCGGCGGTCCTCGACGAGCTCGACCGACTCCGCGAGGAGCTGGGTCAGCTCCAGGAACGGCTCGATTTCACCGAGCGGTTGCTCGCCGACCGACGCCAGCCGGCTGCGCTCGAGGGTCCGGAGGACTGATGCAAGAGATCCCCCCGATTCCACCGATCCCACCGATTCCGCCGATTCCGCCGATCCCCGACGTCCAGGCCCCGGAGATCTTCATTCGGGACGGCCCGCCTGAGTTCGTGGTTATCGCGGTCGTGGCGATCATCGGGATCATCGTGGCTGGCGTGGTGCTCGCCCCCCTGGTTCGGGCGCTGGCGCGCCGGCTCGAGGGCAAGGCCCTCGATCCGGCCCTCGTCACCGACTTGGAGCAACTTCGCCATCGAGTGGCGGATTTGGAGCAAATTCACGCGCGGGTCGCTGAACTGGAGGAACGAGTCGATTTCTCCGAACGGCTGCTCACCCAGAGCCGCGAACCCCAAGCGATTCGAGGAGGGCCGAATGCCTCCCGGTGACGTGGCCCCGTTGTTTGTCGGGATCGTTTTCTTTCTGGTGACCGGCGCGGTGTTGATCTTCCGCGGTCCGCTCGGCAAGGCGCTCGCCCGCCGGCTCGAGGGGAATCCGGGGCCCTCGCCCGAACTCGAGGCCCGGATCCACGATCTCGAGTTCCGACTGGCCGAGGGGGAGCGCGATCGGGCCGAGCTGGCCGAGCGGATCGAGTTCGCCGAACGGATGCTGCTCAAGGCCAACGACCGACCCCGCGAAATCGGCCGATGAACGGGCTCAAGCGCTATCTCGGGATCGACCTGGTCGACCTGGTGATCCAGGCTGGCATCACGGGAATGATGATGGCCGTCGTCGAGATCAGTAACGGCCCCGATGAAGCGTTGCCCGCGATCGTCGCCGCATCGCTGGTCGTTCTCGCGCTCCGCCGGCGCCGGGCGTTTCAGCGTGAGGGCGTCGGGCTCACCACCGGTCAAATGGCGGCGGCCCGAATCGAAGAGCTCGAGGAACGGGTGGCCCAGCTCGAAGCCGGGGACGCCCGGGTCGCCGAGTTGGAGGAACGCGTCGATTTCGCCGAGCGGCTGCTCGCGCAAGGTTCGGGCGAACGCGCCACGACCCAGCAAGAAAAAGTCCGATGAGTTGGTTCGACCGGACCCTCGGCCTCGATGCGGTCGACCTCGCGATTCAGGCCACGATCACCGCGATCGGCGTCGCCATCGCCACCTCGGTTTTCTCCGGGCCGATCGCCGACGTCCTGGCGCTGAAGGTCGTGGGAATCTCCGTCCTGGTTCTCGGATGGCGGCGCCACCGCGCCCGGAAACGGATGGCCAAGGACGGTGCCTTCGGGCTCACCAGCGGCGAAATGGCGGCCGAGCGATTTCAGGACTTGGAGGACCGGGTCGCGGAGCTCGAAGCCGCTCAGACCCGAATGGCGGAGCTCGAGGAGCGCCTCGATTTCGCCGAACGGCTGCTGGCCCAGTCGCCCGACAAACCAGCAGTCCTTCTCGAGCCGGGAGGTCCCCGTGGGTGAGGCCGGCTTTTTCGGGTTCTTCCTGGCTTCCGGCGCCGCCATCGTCGCTCTCCTGGCCGGACCGGTGGGCCAGGCGATCGGACGGCGCATCGGAGGCGGCAAGCACGGGGAGCCGAAATCCGGGCTCAGCACCGGCGAAATGGCGGCCGAACGGGTCGCCCACCTGGAAGATCGAGTCCAGGAACTCGAGGAGCGGGTGGATTTCGCCGAGCGAATGCTCGGACAAGCCAGTGCCGAGCGCCCGGTCCTGCCGAAAGGCGATTCCCAGTGACCACTCGCGACCAGGCGGCGCTGGGGATCGGCCTGGCGGCGGGCGGCGTCGTGCTGCTGGCCGGCCATGTGCTCCTTGGCATCGTCGTCGGCCCGGGCTACGCCATTCCCACTACCATCGTCGGGGCGATCATGGCGGCGGTCATTCTCCGCGGACCCGTTGGTGTGGCGCTCGCGAAGCGCATTCAAGGTGGCGGACCCGCCGAGTTACCACCCGAACAGCTGCTGACCGAGTTGGACGACTTGCGCGGACGGATCGCCGAGCTGGAAGAACGGGCCGATTTCTCGGAGCGACTGCTCTCCCAGCACCGCGAGCGGGAGAGCTCATCGAAGTAAGACCGGAGGAGTTCGGGGCCGGCGACATCGGGAGTAGATTACCCGCTGGCTCGATCCTTGAGAGGGGGCGTCACATGGTAACCGAAGAAGATCTCCAGGCGTTCATCGATCGCCTGGAGGGGGGGTCGGCCGACGTCAGGGAACTGGAGTCGGGGCTCTGGCTGGTCCGGACGAGCCAAGGCGCCGAAGTGGTGGTATCCTATTCGCCGCCCGTGGCCATTCTCCGGGTCCGGGTCATGGAGCCGCCGGCGAGCACCGACAAACGGGGAGGCCTGTTCCGGCAGTTGCTCGAGTTCAACGCCCGCGACCTGATTCACGGGTCGTACGGCCTGGAGGGCGACCACGTCGTGCTGACCGACGCCCTGGAGTTGGAAAACCTCGATTATTCCGAGTTCGAAGCCAGCTTCGACTCGTTGACGCTGGCGCTCTCGTCCCACCTGAGCGCCCTGGCGCCGTACCGGGAAAGGTAAGGGGCGATGGGAATCTTCGAACGCTTCTCGACCATGCTGAGGTCGAACATCAATGAACTCATCTCCCGGGCCGAAAACCCCGAGAAGATGTTGAACCAGTTGATCCTCGACATGAAGTCGCAGCTGGCCAAGGCCAAACAGGAGGCCGCCGCCGCGATTGCCGACGAGAAGAAGCTCCAGGCCGATGCCGAGTCGCTCAAGAAACAGGCGGAGGACTGGGAACGCCGCGCCATGCTCGCCGTGCAGGAAGGACGCGATGACTTGGCGAAACAGGCGTTGCTCCGGTACAACGAGGCGCTCCAGGGGGCCCAGCAACTCCACGAAACCTGGGTCAAGCACAAGGCCGATACCGAGAACCTCAAGATTTCACTCCGCCAACTCCACGATAAGATCGAGGAGGCCAAGCGCAAGAAGAACATCCTGGTCGCTCGTGCCAAACGAGCCGAAGCACAGCAGCGGATCCAGGAAACGATGTCGGGAATGAGCGACAAAAGCGCCTTCGAATCCTTCGAACGGATGGCGGAAAAGATCGAGGGGATCGAACGGAAGGCGCTCGCCGCCGCCGAGCTGCAACAGGAGTTTCAAGGCGACGATCTGATGCAACAGTTCAAGCAACTCGAATACAAAGGCTCCGCCGATCAGCAGCTCCTCGAACTCAAGTCGAAAATGGGGTTGATCGGAAAAGGCGACGACACCAAACAACTTGGTAAAGGAGCCGAGACCGTTCACGAGGCCGAAGTCGTCGACGACGACGGCAAGTAGTGCCAACCAAATCCCCCGCCGTCGGTCTCGGCACGCCCTCGGCGCCCGGGACCGGTTGCTTGACGGAGTCGATAATTGGGATACAATTCTGTATACGAATCGGGGGACGCCCCCCGTCCAACCCGCCCCTGAGCACCCACATCCATGGCCGACCCTCGCTACTTGATCATCGCGGATGGCAACTTCCATCCCCTCGAATCGAAAACCGCCAACTCCGTCATCCGCTACCACCCCGATCGGGTGGTGGCCGTGCTCGACCGTCGCTCCGCCGGGAAAACCGTGCAGGACGTGCTCGGCTTCGGAGGCCCGATCCCGATCGTCGCGACGATCGACGAAGGCCTGGCGAAGCAGCCAACCGCGGTCATGATTGGCATCGCGCCCGCGGGCGGGAAGTTGCCGGACGAATGGACGGCCTGGCTGGCCAAGTCACTTGCCGCCGGGTGTGACCTGATCAGCGGCCTTCACACGTTTCTTTCGGATGACCCGACTCTGGCGGCGCTGGCCGCCAAGCACGGCCGAACGATCGTCGACGCGCGGAAGCCGCCGAAGAACATTCCGATTGCCGCCGGCTTGGCGAGGCTGGTCGATCCCTTCGTCGTCCTGACCGTCGGCACGGATTGCAATGTCGGGAAGATGACCGCGCAGCTCCAGTTGACCGCTGCCCTCAAGGCCCGGGGACTCCGGACCAACTTCGTGGCCACCGGTCAGACCGGGATCTTCATCGAGGGGTGGGGTACCGCGGTCGACGCGGTGATCGCCGACTTCATCGCGGGGGCGGCGGAGGAGTTGGTGCTGCGGGGGGCCAAGGATGCCGACATCGTGCTAGTGGAGGGGCAAGGGAGCATCAATCACCCAGGTTACTCCGGTGTCACCCTGGGCCTTCTTCACGGGTCCTGCCGCGATGCCTTGATCCTTTGCCACCAGTCCACTCGCGATTACATCGGCGAGTATCGGACGACTCCTTGGCTCAAGATTCCGCCGCTGGCCCGCTACGTCGAGATGTACGAGCTGATCGGGTCCGCGGTCCACCCGACCAAGGTGATCGGCGTCTGCCTCAACACCTTCGACATGACCGATGCCGACGCCCGGGCTGCCTGCCGGGAGGCCGAGCGGGAGACCGGACTCCCGAGCACCGATCCGGTGCGATTCGATCCGACCCCGCTGGTCGACGCGATGGTTCGGGAGCGGGAGAAGTACCAGGGAAAAAAGGGGAAGCAGTAGAGGAAGCGACGGCGACCGCGGGCACAGGGTCACGCCAGGGTCACCGGCCGCGCCGATCCTGGGGCCCAACGCCACCCAACGGGAGACGAGATGCCGGTCGCTCGACTGCTCATTCTGACATCGTCACTCCTCGCTCCGATCGCGACGCCCGTCGTCGGCCAGGCCGCGCCCGCAGGGGCGATCGCCCGGGAGCTCGTCCGGCTCAAAACCGATCAACGAGTCAGGGTCGCGGTCGGTGCCAGCCGCTTCGTCGGGCATTATCGCGGCATCGAAGGCGACTCGTTGACCCTGCTCCGCGACGACCTGAATCAACGACTCCGGCTGGACCAAATCACGGCGGTCTGGCGCCGGGGTCGGGCCACCAAGGCGGGGGCCATCGTTGGCGGGGTCCTCGGAACTGGCTTCGGAGTCTTTGTCGGACTCCTGGCTGGGGCGTTATGCGAAAGCGGCTGCGATGACACCGCTCTCTATCCGGTCGCCGGCGGTCTCGGTTTCGGCGCGGCCGGCGCGGGCTTGGGGGCGATCGTCGGGGCCGCCATTCCTCGCTGGAAACGGATCGCGCCGTGAGGCTCGGTGTGATCGGCGCCATCGTCGCCTTCCTGGTCGGTGGCCCGGCGGAGGCACAGCCGGTTGGCGGCCTGGAATTGGCGGCGGCGGCAGGCTTCGCCGCGGGCGCCGTCCCTGGTGGCGGCTTTCAGGCGCGCTTCAGCTTTCAAAGCCAGCGGTTCTCCTTAGGGCCCGAATTCCTCGGCCTTTGGTCTTCGCGTCGACGGACCCGCCTTCTTGGTCTCTCGGCCCGATATCAATTGGGGCGGGACGGCGGGGTCAGGCCCCATTTCGCCGTCGGGGCCGGGTTCTACACCCGGGATCGGCTCTTGTCATTTCCCTTCGGCCCGCCCGGGCCGTCGCCCATGGTGATCGAGGACTGGGTCGGGACGTCCTCTCGTTCCAGTAGTGTGGGGGGCGGTCTTACCCTCGGTGGTCCTGGTGGGACTCTGAGGGTGATCGTCGAGGGTCGGTACCACAACGTGGTGGCGAGGGGCGATCCCACCCTCCGGGGCCGGGGGCTCTGGACCTCGACCGCCGGGGTTCGCATCCGTTGGTAGCGGTCAGGCGGGTCGACTCGGGGTCGAGTAGGATTGGGAAGCGAACGGAGGGTTCCGCCCCATGACGCCAACGCCTCGCCCGGTCACCGTTCGGTGTCCGTTCTGCGAGCAGCTCAACCAGGTCGATTTGGCTCGGCTCGGCGCCGGGCCGAAATGCGGCGGGTGCGCCCGCCCGCTACTGCTCGATCGCCCGGTCAAGGCGACCGCGGCCGATTTCGATCGGACGATCCAGAGCGCCTCCGTCCCGGTCGTGGTCGACTTTTACGCCGACTGGTGTGGCCCCTGCCGGAAGATGGCTCCGGTGCTCGATCAGTTTGCGGCCGACCGTCAGGGCGAGGTGTTGGTCCTCAAGGTCGACACCGATCGCGACGGCAGCGTGAGCGAGCGGTTTGGAGTTCGCGGGATCCCGACCCTGATCGCCTTCCGGGGTGGAGTTGAGCGCGGGCGGCTGGTGGGTCTGGTGACTCGGAGCGAACTCGATCAGCTCGTGATCGGCTGACCGGCTCCCGCCGACCTGGTTGACCGGTCTTCCCGCGGGGATCTATTCTTCGCGCGTTGGTCGCGGGGGCGTTCGCTGGGCTAGGGCAATTGACCGAGGGTTCGGCGCCGCCGAGGTCGGACGATCGAGGCCGGCAGTCGCGGCCCCCTCCTGTGATGGGTACCCTAACGTGACGCTCTCGCTGTACAACACCCTGACACGTCGGGTGGAGGAGTTTGTCCCGCTCGCTCCTCCGCGGGTAACTCTTTATTCCTGCGGCCCAACCGTCTACAACTACGCCCACGTCGGAAATTTTCGTACCTTCTTGTTCGTCGATCTCCTGCGGCGGTGGCTGGAGGCGAGCGGGTACGAGGTGTACCACGTCATGAATTTCACCGACGTGGATGACAAGATCATCGCCGCCGCCTGCGCCCAAGGGATCACGATCGACGCCCTGGTTACCCCTTTCATTTCGGCGTTCGTCGAGGACCGAGATTATCTCCGGATCGTCCCGGCCCACGCGTATCCCCGCGCCACTGAATTCGTTCCGGCGATGATTGTCTTGGTCGAGGGGCTGCTCCGGAACGGAACCGCCTATCGCGGGGACGACGGCTCGGTCTATTTCCGGATCGATCGGTTCCCGGCCTACGGCCGTCTCTCCCAACTGGACAAGCGGAACCTCAAGAGCGGGGCGAGCGGCCGGGTGTCGACCGACGACTACGACAAGGAGAACGCCCAGGATTTCGTGCTCTGGAAGGCGGCCAAGCCGGAGGACGAACGAGCCGTCGCGGCCTGGGATGCTCCCTTCGGCCGGGGCCGTCCGGGGTGGCACCTGGAATGCTCGGCGATGGCCCTCGAGCTGATCGGGCAGCGGTTCGGCGTCCGGATCCTGGATCTCCATACCGGTGGGGTCGACCTGATTTTTCCTCACCATGAAGACGAGATCGCCCAGAGTTGCGCCTTCACTGGCGAGGAGCAATTTGCCCGATACTGGTTGCACGGCGAATTCCTGAACCTTCGCGGGACCAAGATGTCGAAGCGGTTCGGGAACATCACCACCGCTCGAGATCTGCGGGTCGATGGCGTCGAGCCGGCTGCGTTTCGGCTCCTCGTCTACCAGACCCACTACCGGCAGCGACTCGACCTCACCGATGAGGGACTGGCCGGGGCCAGGGAAGGCGCCAGGCGGCTGGGGGAGTTTGCCGATCGGCTGGAACGAGCCGGCCAAGGGAAAGCCGATCCGACCTCGCCGTGGCGAGAGCCGACCGACCGCTTCACCGCCGATATCCGGGAGGCCCTCGATGACGATTTGAACGCCCCGCGGGCAGTTGCCTCCTTGTTCGATTTCGTGCGGGAGGGCAATCGGCTTCTCGATGCGGGCTCGATCCCGAGTCCCGCGGCCAGGGCGGCCTGGGACCTGGTCGAACGGGTGTTGGCCGTGGCGCACCGGTCGCACGCTCGGACCGAGATCCCGGCGACCGCGGTCGATGCCGATCTGACGCCGCTGGCCGAAACGGTCCCTGCCGACCGAGCAGCTCGGCTCGGGTGGGCGACCCGGTGGGCCGCCAAGCGCGTCGAGGCAAAGCGCCGCCGGGATTTTGGGACCGCCGACGCGATTCGGGCCCAGCTCGCCGCGGCGGGATTCGAACTTCGCGATCGGCGCGATGGGAGCGCCGAACTGGTCGATCGATCGCCGGATTGACGCTTTCGCCGGGCCGGCTACAATGGGGCACCGCGGGTGGGGGGTCGCTCGCGCTACCGGGAGATCTGAATGCCGCACGGCCGTAGTCTCGCGGGGTTGGTCGTTCTTGCCATGGTGGCTGGCTGGCGCGACGCTGGGGCGATTCCGGCGTTCGCCCGCCGGTACAAGGTCAGTTGTTCGCTTTGCCATCACCCGATCCCGAAACTCACCGCGTTCGGCGAGGCCTTTGGCGGAAACGGATTCCGGTTCGCCGCCAACGAGGCGCCTCGAGACACGATCGATACCGGCGATCCGCTGCTGTCGTTGATCAAGGATTTCCCGCTCGCGATGCGGTTCGACGCCTACGCCCAGGCGTACTCCAAAGGTCGCGCGGCGACGGATTTCCAGACCCCGTACGCGATCAAAATCCTGTCCGGCGGGCCGATCTCCAAGAAGCTCTCGTATTACTTCTACACCTATCTGTTGGAGCGAGGAGAGATCGCCGGGGTCGAGGATGCGCTCATCCAGGTCAACGACATTGGCAATCAGCCGTTCGACCTGGTGGTCGGGCAGTTTCAGGCCTCCGATCCGATGTTCAAGCGGGAGACGCGCCTGACGTTCGAGGACTACGCGATATACCGGGCGAGGCTCGGTGAGGTGCCGGTCAACCTCACCTACGAGCGAGGGATCGCCGCCTCCGCCGACGTCCTCGGCTTCACGGTGACGGGGCAGGTCCTCAATGGCAATGGGATCGGCGAGGCGGAATCCAATCGCCGATTCGACAACGATCCGGCCAAGAACTTCTTTCTCCATTTGACTCGCGACCTCGGGAGCCAGATCCGGATCGGCGCCTTTGGCTACACCGGCCGCTCCGAGTCGGAGGGCGTGAAGAACCGGACCCGGATGGTGGGCGTCGATTGGACCGTGGGTGGCGGGACGGTGGAGTTCAACGGGCAGTACCTGCATCGCAGTGACAACCGACCATTCTACGCGCTCGGGGAGCCGGCCGGTTCTCTCGACGGGGGCTTCGGCGAGCTGATCGTTCGCCCGAAGAATTCTCGGTGGTTCGGTTTCGGCCTCTACAACTTGATCAGGGCGAACGGGCCGATTCTCGATGTCCGGTTGGGTACCCCCGGGAACCTTCGCCGCTACGAGTCGATCTCCGCGGGCGTCGGGTGGCTCGAGCGTCGCAACTTCAGGTGGTCGGCGGAGGTCACTTACGACCCGACGCAGGAGTCGCTCCGATGGACGTTAGGGCTCGTTACGGCTTTCTGATGGGCTTGGGAGGGTGCTTCGCCACCTCGGTGGCGACCGCGCAGACCGCGGCCGACAGCCTCCCGACGGGTGTCACGGCCGCCATGGTGGCGGCCGGGAAGAGGTTGTTTCTTGGCGAGGGCCTCTGCCTGGCCTGCCATGGGCCCGACGGCAAGGGGGTGATCGGCCCGGACCTGACCGACGCGAACTGGCTCCGGGGCACGGGCGACTACTCCGAGATCGTGTCCCAGATTCTCAAGGGCGTCGATGCCAGCGAGTCCAAGTCCGGGCAGATCATGCCGCCGCTTGGTGGATCGTCCCTGAATGACGACCAGGTTCGGGCCGTGGCAGCGTACGTCTGGTGGATGAGCCACCGGCAGCGAAAGCCTGGGGAACGCCCGTAACCCATTGTGATGTAACCTGATACCTGGCGTGGCGGGGGCTTGCGGGCTGCCGACTGCGATTTAGCGCCGGGAGCCTGGGCGGCACGGCCCGCGTCGGAGCGCTCCCGCGGGGGCGGTGGCGGTGGGGCGACGGGTCAAAAACCGGCCGTTTTCCCGTTGACACTCGACGTAAGTGTCGGTATCATAAGGATCTGTCGGCCTTGCGGACTTGTCCGCTGGCGTAGCTCAATTGGTAGAGCAGCTGATTTGTAATCAGCAGGCTAAGGGTTCGAGTCCCTTCGTCAGCTTGTTGAGCACGCAGAGGTACCAGCCAAGGTGCGTTCCCGCGAACCCCGTCTCGGATCTCAGACGGGGTTCCGTTTCGGGTGGTTGGCGGTCGTTAGGCGTTGGTGGGGTGGCCGAGTGGCTAATGGCAGCAGACTGTAAATCTGCCGGGCTTCGCCCTACGTAGGTTCGAATCCTACCCCCACCATTGAGGGTAGATGGGCGGCCAGGCAAGATGGGCCGACGCGCGCGGGTGTAGCTCAGTTGGTAGAGCATCAGCCTTCCAAGCTGAGGGTCGCGGGTTCGAACCCCGTCGCCCGCTTCAACGCAGACGAGCAACGGGCGGGGAGCCCATTGTTGGATGGCCGCGTCTTTCGCTCGCGTAGCTCAGTCGGTAGAGCACATCCTTGGTAAGGATGAGGTCACCGGTTCGATCCCGGTCGCGAGCTTGCGGTAGGCGGGCAGACGGGTAGCCGGGGCAGTGGGGTCGGCGGATCGAGGCCGCGCCGGAGAGCGGGTCCCGTCGATTACGGGGAACCACAACTGAACATTGGAGCAGCGCCACCATGGCCAAGGCGAAATTCACGCGAGACAAGCCGCATGTGAACGTGGGGACGATTGGGCACGTGGACCACGGGAAGACGACGTTGACGGC
>Ga0187893_10002106_pt1 | contig 44957 bp, 37 predicted proteins | sample MA1701074metaG_FD_139574 | JGI IMG/M metagenome (GOLD analysis project Ga0187893, IMG submission 139574) | White microbial mat communities from a basaltic lava cave in the Kipuka Kanohina Cave System on the Island of Hawaii, USA - MA170107-4 metaG ... | reverse complement strand
GCCGCCGCACGTACCGTGCGTCCCCGTATCAAACCCGCCGAAGGCGGGCTGCACCCGCCCCGGCGGATTGGACGGGTTCGGGTGGTACAGATCGACGTTGACGATCTGGATCGCCGAGCTGCCGTCGCCTCCCGCCGCGGTGGCCGGTGGGACCATGGTAAAGGTCAGGGCCCGCGTGCGGCACTTGCCGCCCGTGCCCAACGTGCAGTCCGTCGTCGGCGTGGGGGGCGGCGACGCACATTCGGCGATCGCCAGGTTGACGCAGGCCTGGTCCCAGCCGATCGCGCAACACTCGGGACGTAATGCACAGACCTCCTCACAGCACTCCGCGTCATCGCAGTAGGGAGTCAGGTCGGCGGCGAGGCAACTTCCCGCGCACGCCTTGCCGCACTCGCAGAACGGCTCGTGCGACGAGTTGACCAGATTGGCGATGTGCACCGCGTTTGGGTCTCCTCGCGGTCGGGAGTATAGCGGCAGGCACACCGGGTTCTGGTAAGGCTCTTTCGGCGGAGCACAGTGAATCGTCGATCCCATGCGGTGCGGCTTATGGTTGTACGCGAAACCAGTCCCGTTCCCGAACAGATCCACCTCGAAGAAGACGTCGAAGAAGCTGTCCGCGGCGGTATTGTCGCCGGGCTGCTCCGCGATGACGCCGTAGGACTCCTCTAGCGCGGCCATTTGTCCACGGCCCGCGCCGGCCACCAACGTGACGCCCGCGCCGGTCAGACTCATCGAAGTCATCTCCGTGTCGATGACATCGAGGTGCCCGTCGATCGGACGCGTGCCGGGATAGCGCTCGGAGTCGTCTCGTGGTCCGCTCTTGACCACATGGGCGGGCCCCGCCAAGACCAACGTCATATCCCTAACGCAGTCGAGGTTCTTGTCGATACCCACGAGCGCGCCGGACTTGAGGCGATCCTCACCGGGACCGCAGCTATCCACCCAATGCGGACCCGGCGGACATTGGCAGCACTTCTCTTTGCACTCCGGCACGGGTCGATCGGTGAGCAGCTCGAAGGCCATGTTGCGCCACGGTGGCACGCATTTGGGTGTGACGTTGGTCCACGGACCATAGTACCACTGACTGCCCACCATGCTCACGATGGTCTGGAAGGCGGTCTTGCCGTAGGTATTGTTCTGCGTGGTGTGCCATCCCCAGAACGAGTGATCGGCATAGTTGCCGGTGTTCACTTCGATGCACTCTTCCGTTTCCTTGTCCTGATAGTACTTGTGACCGACGACGGCTTGAATATCGATGTGGTAATCGAGATTCTTCTGCTCATTGAAGGCGTTCTTCTTGGCCGGCACTTGCCCGTTGCGCGGGTCCGGATAGGCGTGAACCAGACAGCATCGATCGAGATTGACCATGTACTCCAGGACTTTGTGCTCCTGGCAATCGGGGACGCCTGTCGGCTTCACCTCCACCACCTTCTGGTCGCAGAAGTACAGGGCCAGCGGCGGGGCCAGCGGATCGTTTTTCTGGAGGTGTTCATGGAAGCTGATGAGCCAGCCGTCGGGGGCCTCCTGCCCGCACGCATCGGGCACTTTCCTGTAGATCATCTGTTGCACGGTCGCGGAGTTGCCCGTCCAAACGGCATGAATGTCGCCCTCGTCGAAGGCGATGCCGTTGTATTCACCGATGCGCAGCGTCGGGATGTTCGGGAATCCCGCATTCGGACAGACTGTCCAAGTGCCATCGCAGTCATAACGACACGGTGCAAACAGGTTCGGGTTGAACGCGACTTTGTTGAGTTTTGTATCCGGGAAGAAGCTGAGCCCCTGATCCCAACTCTTCGTGTAGTACACGTCCAACAGGAAGTTGGTACCGGGACCGCCGATCTTGGTCCCCGCGCGATTGTCGTAGTAGTGAACCGCGATGCACCCGGAATCCCGGTCGATCGCCGCCGTGGGCATGACCTGGAACGTCGTGCCCGGACCGCTGTCGATGCGCGCTGGCGCGCCCCACGTCACACCACCGTCGTCGGAAATGGCGATGTATACGTTGGCCGCATCGCCCGCGAGCGGGTTGTTGTCCGGATCGTCGCTGGCGACGACGTAGATGCGATTGGGGTGATGCGGGTCGGCCAGCACCCAGGGCTGAACGCTGCCCTGCAGCCAGAAGTCGGTCTGTGGAATCGTGGCTGCGGACGTTTGCACGTTGAAGGTCATGTCCGCGAACCCCGCGCCGTACGCCAACGTCTTTTGCGGGTAGGTCACGCCACCGTTGATCGAACGGAGGACGTAGACCCGCCCTGAGGTGCCGTTGGGATGCGTTCTGCAGGCCACAGGCGGCCCGCCGGCGAAGGTCGGCTGGGAATGATAGGCGACGAAGACCTCACCATTGGGCGCGACGGTGTTGTGACTGGGCCAAACGAATCCCTCGCCAGCCCCGGAAAGCTGGACCTCTGCGTTCCAGGTCTGGCCCTGATCGCTGGAAGACGTCGCCAGTATCCTCGTCGGATTGTTACATCCCGCTCCCGTGAATTCCGTCCAAACCAGGTGCAGGCGATCCACGAACGGACTGTTGGGCCACGTATCGGCCGCGATCCACTCCTTGTCGTGGCAGAAGCCGTTCTTGGCAGACAGGCCCACGGCAGCAGACGCCGTCACGTTGACTGGGTACCCTGGCATGATCGCGCCGGTGCTCGGATCGCACCGTGCCACGTACACATCGATGCCTGTGGGAGACCCCGTTGTGGGCACGCAGCCAAGATACGACCAGAACAGCCGCCCCTGGCTGTCGAAGGCCAGGGATGGGTCGCCACAAACGCGATGGTTCGGCTCGACAACAGCGCTAACCGGCGGCTGGAACGTGCCGCCACCATCCAGGGAAACGCGCACTGAGAGGAGAGATGCCGCGGCAACGTTCCTCGTGTTCAAGGGGTTGACGGCGACGGTCGGCTCGTTCGTGCCGCCGAGCGGCCCGTCTGTGGCAACGCTGCCCCCCCAGGGAGCCTCGAGGGAGGCGTCGACAGGCGTGGCGCTTGGCCCCACGTCTGGATCGGGCGTCAGGTCGGCCCGCTGCAGCGCTGCTCGTTCGGGTTGCGCCGGCTTGGTCTCCGGGCGGCGAGCGTCATCCGACTGCCCGGCTACAAAACCTTCCGATGAGGGCAAGGGACAGTTGTTGGCACAGCAGCCTGTACCCGGACCGAACCACTCCAGGAAACACTTCTGTCCGGGCTGTGTACACTGGGCGTCGGAGAGGCACGACTGCCCATGGCACGTGTTGACATCGGCGCAGTTCGGGGGACCGCCGGGTCGCGGGAAGCACTGACAGGGTCCTTGGCCACAGGGGCCGAAGGGATTGTTGCAGACCTTGTTCTCGCCGCCGTGCGGGAAATGGCAGGACGAGCCGACACGGATCCCCGAGTCGTTCCCATTCTCGTCGTACATGATGGTGATGCCCGGCTTTCCGCAATAGGGCGGATCGGTCGGAGTCGGCGGCTTATTGGTAATGTCGGTCTGCTTGCGCCGCGGGTCGCGATTGTGGTAGAGCAGTCCGTCGACTTCGACCTCGAAGAACACGTCAAAGGAGCTATGCGCAGTTCCGGGTGCGAACGGAGGCACGTTCAGGACCCCCGGTGTCGAATTGACGTTTTCCTCGATCTTGCCGCGAGAATGCTTAAACGGGTTATTCGCGGCGGGGCGCACGCGCAGCGTCATGGGGCCGAATAAGGAGCTGGTGCCTGTCAGAGTCATAGACACTATCTCGGAAGGAACCTCTTCCTTGCCGTCGCCGTCGGTATCGGCGAGTGAACCAAGGTCCACGTGGATCATCGTCGGGCCGATCAAGGTCACGGTATCCGTCCCCAAGACGGGGTGTATGACTTGGATCTCCGCTCTCGTATTGGGGAAGTCATCGACCTCGATGTAGGGCGCGGACTTGGTCCGGATGCTGCCCCACCAGCGCACGGCGGTGATCGGTCGGCCGTCGGAAATGAAGTCGTCCGCGGCCACCTGGTTGGGGAACATGTCCCCCCAGTCGAGGTCCGATGGATAATCCTCACCGGCGGGCGGGCCCGGCGGACAGCATACGTCGGGTGGGTGCCCCTGGACCCGGCAAACGGCCGCGTTGATGTCGGCGTTGTCGACCGTCCCATCGCAGTTAATGTCGCAAGACGGAACACAGTTGCAAATCCCGTTATTCACGCAATTGACCACAGTCGCTATATCCGTGCCGTCGGGCTGAGTAGACGGACCGCCAAAGGGCGGGGCCACGTCAGCGTGGCAAGGACAGGAATAGGCCTTGGGCGGCTGGCTGAACTTCACGTAGTGTACGAACCCGCAATCATCGGGAATGAGGTCGCCATCGGTATCGATGGAGTCGGGCACACACGGGTCGCACTTGGTCTTGATGATCTCCTCGCCGTCGAGCAAGCCGTCGTCGTCCGTGTCCGGGTCGTTGGGGTTGGTGCCGGTGCGGCACTCGTTGCGTGTGATGTCGTTGCAGTTGTTGGTCTCGAACCAGTCGGCGATGCCGTCGGCGTCCGCGTCTTCGCAGTCGGTGCCGTCGCCGAGGTACTCGCCGGCGCACTTTGTGCCCGGCGTGGGAACAATCGAACATATGCCGTTGGCCGTGTTACAGCAGGCGCCTTCCGGACAGGGCACGCACGTCTGACCGGTGACGTGCAAATGCCCCGGGCCCGCGTGGCCGGTCTGCGTACACCAGAGGTTGAGCGTCAGCGGATTCTGTTGCACGCCCGGCGCGAAGCTGACGAACGCCCCGCCGGAGCCGGCGCACAGATTCTGCACCTGCCCGAGGGCGTCATGCACCCAGTGACTCGAGCCGATCGTCTGAAGATGAGCGGGCGGCTTGCCTTCTGCTCCGAGATCGAGGACGCGCACATCCGACGGGTTGGCCTGATTGATGAAGCGGAAGAGCGGTTGAACGCGGAAGCTGGCTTCGAACGTGCCGCCGTTGGGATGCGTCTTGGTCAGTTGCATACTTCCCTGCGGCACAGGCAGCGGAGAAAGCCCGACTTCCACGTTCCAGCGCGTAACTTGCTCGGGGTTGTGCAGATCGACCGTGATCGCGTCGCAGCTCACCAGATCGAGGCTGGCAAGCTCAATCGGTGTTATGGCCTGGTCACCCGCATTTCGCACGAGCATAGCTTGGGTGCGGCTGATGGTCGTATCGCCGTTGGGGCTGCCCCGGCCGCGGAAGCGGATGGTTCCGTCCCAAGGCTTGGAACTCGTCCCGAAGAAGTCCGCGGGCACCGGGTTCTTCTCAAAGCTGTACTCCGTCATCCCGCACGTGGTCCGCCAACAGTCATCGCCCGGTGGAATGCAGCGCTCGCCGGGTACGCATTTTTCCAGTTGAGACTCCGGCGGGCAGTCCTGCGCAGGCAGGTAGTCGCAGAACCCTTGCGGGAAGCAACAGGCAACGTTGCCGGTCTGACACTGTGGGCAGTCAACCTGCGCCATCTGAGCACACGTCAGATCCCATTCCACTTGACAACAAAAAGGATTGTTGCCGCAGACAAAAAGGCAACATCCAAAATCGTCGCAGCCGGTATTCGGATGCGGCGTGCAGCAACTACCCGGCGCCGGACAGGGCCCGGCAGTATTCACGCCAGCTGCGCTATCCGGCGCGACCTGCGCCGCTTCGACGCCTCCTTCACGGGCGGCGGGCTTGGACGGCCGTTCCGCCGCCCACAGCGTCGCGCCCACGAGAACGGCAACGCCAAGGAGAGCAAACCCGGCCGCGGCGTACACCGCCCCACGACGCGAGCAAACCGTGTTTTTTGACGTGTTCATGATTGGCTCCATGCAAGAAGTATTCGAGGGGATGGAGATGCGACGGATCCCCCGTGCGTTACGCATTCAATCCGATACGGTCGAGGGAAGATGCAATCGTCTACGTGAGCGAATCTCGCCGCAGAGCACGGCGCAGATTCGCCAGCGGATCCTTTTAAGCGGGAGCCGGATCGGAGATGACAACCCACGTGACACTCCCAAAGGGCCGCCGGCCGCGGGTTGGTGGCGCGAGTGGAACCCACTCCGCGCGGTCACGACCAAGAAGTTGGGGAGATTGGCCCGACTCCGAGAAGGCCCGATTTGGACTGCTTTGGGAGCCTTCCCGGCAAGGCACTACGCTAGCATCCCTTAACAAGAACGCAACAAAAAAACGTAGAATTATTGAGCGGAGCTCTGCTGTGCCCGATTAGATTCAGCCCATCTCGCCACGCTAACGCTACCCCTGGGGCTGCCCAGGCTGGGCACTGCTACTATCAGTTGTGATCCGCCTCGACTCTTCTTGTCAGTGCTCGCTCATGTAGACCGATCGAACTTCCGAATCCGAGGCCGGCCCCGCTCGCGATCAACTCTAATCCGTGAACCGCTTAGCGACTCTACAGCAAGAACATCTGAGGCTACTCGCCGACCGTGGCTCGGATCCCCCGGGATCCTGAATGGGCAAGCTCGACAGCGCCGGCTCAACAGCATATCGTGATTCTCTGGATCGGCTGGCTTTTGCCGCCCGAATCGCCACGAGTCTTGCATGGCGCTGCGCCACAACCACTACGAAGCCGCGTTTGAGGACTACGTTCGGTCCCGGGGCTGGCCCTACCTGCCGGTGGACGAGCACCGCCGGGCGCTCTTCGCCGGCGTTCGCGTCAAGTCCTTCGACTTTCTCGTCTATCCGCCGGGTCAGAACGCGTGGCTCGTGGACATCAAGGGTCGCAAGTTTCCCTATCAAGGGAAGAACGGCCGGCGCTTCTGGGAGAACTGGGTCACCCGCGAGGACCTCGACGGCCTAGGCCGCTGGCAGGGGGTCTTCGGCGACGGCTTTGAGCCCGTCCTCGTCTTCGTCTATTGGCTGCTCGGCCTCCGCGCCCAACAGCCCTCCTCAGAAATTCACGTCTTCCGCGATCAGTGCTATGCCTTGCTCTTCGTTCCCGTCTCTCAGTACGCCGCCCACGCCCGCAACCGTTCACCCAAATGGAACACCGTCACCGTCCCCACCCGCAGCTTCCGGGGTCTGGTGAGCTCCATCCGCCCAGCCGGCGTAGATTTCCAGCGGAAGGCCGTCGATTCGACAAACGAATCTGCCCGCCTATAATCCCGCCGTGAGCAGCGCGCGGAATACACGGCTCAGCCAACTTCGACGGTGGTCCTTCGTGGTGGGCACCGGCCTGCTGACCCTTCACGCCGCCGCTGCCCCCGCCTGGGCGCAAAAACCGGTCAAGCCGCCGGATGAGGGTGTAGTCCTCCCATGGGTCATCGCCCTGGGGGTCATGATCGTTATCGGGATTTCAGCATTCCTGAACCCAAAGCGCTCCCATCGAGCGTAAGCGCACCATGCAGAACAACGACACAGGGCGGACGGCAAGCGGCTCACAGCGGGCGTGGAAGCGGCTGCTTCTCGGCGTCCTCGCGGCGCTGAACGGAGTGCTGGCGGTGGCTCTGCTGACCGCTGGCGGCGTGCTGCCCCAGGCCTTCGGCCAGACCGGCGCTCGCGGAGGCAACTATCTCTCGGTCACCGCCAAACCCGCCGGCCAAAACTATGACGTGCTGTACGTCCTCGACCAAAACGCCCACCGCCTGCACGCCTTCTACCGCGCCCAGCCCCAGAATCGGCAGATGACGCGGGCCGAGTCCCGCGACCTCAAGAAAGACTTCGGGGGCTAACCCAGTGCAATCCAAGGATTTCGCGATCGGCGTTCTCGCTACCACGGCGGCGATCCTCCTCGTGGGTCTGGCCGTAGTTTCGCACTCCGGAGCGGCCTACGCCGACGGAATGACCACCTCAGCCGGCAGCGGCGGCTACATCCTCACCGTCGGCAGCTTCAACCGGCCCGACGAGGAGTTCGTCTACGTCTTCGACAGCACCACGGATCGCATGGTCGCGTATCGCTTCGACGTCAATCGCCGACAGATGGAGTTGGTGGAAGGAATCGACCTCGCCGAGATACGCCGCGCGGCCGGTCCAAGCAACCAGCCGCAGGCCCCCGGCACCCCAGCCCCCAGCCGTCGGCCCGCCGGTATGCCGCCCGCCCAGCCACCGCCGGCAACCCCGCCGCAACAGCCATGACCCTAGGACTGGGGCCGCGATTGGTCCAGCATGGCCGCCCTGCCGCATGAATGCAACATAACATACATTATAGGACGTTATGAATCTGGTCAGCTGAGGCACCGACGTCGGTCGCGAGCCAGACCCGCGACGGCCATTCCTGCCAGGATCAGGCCTTGTCCACCGCGGGTCAGTTCATACAGGTCTCTTTGCTTGGGAAGGATCAGTCCGCAAAGGCGAAGCTGATTGATGTGATGGTACAGGGGCCCCGCTTTCAAGCTGGTGGTTTTCTGCAACGATCGATAGGTCGCCGGGCCCTCGAGCAGCTTGAGCATGATGGTCACGCGGGCGGCGTGCGCCAAGGCCCCGGTCGTGCGATGAAGTTCTTTCGGGGCGCCCGAGGGAGCTACGCCTGTCTTGCTGTTGCTTACGATCCTCGCCCAGCGCCGGCGAACCACGTGCCGGCTGCGCCCTGAGGATTCGATGATCTCAAGGAGGACACGGAACGTCGTTTTGCGACCCCCCTGCCCGCGCATTTGTTTTCCACCGCGTTGATTAGGCAATACTTGTTTCCTCACAGGTGCACCCGGATCAGCACGCCACGCCAAATACTATGGCTAAGTCCCCCCGCCTCATTCCTCAGTATCGAACGCATCCCCATCAGGGGATCACAGAATCTCAGAGTTTGGGGTAGTCACCTCCCACCCACGGCCCCCCCGCCGCATCAAGCGAACGGTATCACAGTATCCCATGAAAGCGTTATTACATTACACTATAAGTATCATAGTAGGCAAATTCTCTATATATTGTCCAACGGCGTTCTTAGAAACGGCTATTTGGAGTGGGGGCGCGCCCTTTTTCGGAAGCTTCAGCGTTATTGTTATAACGGTATTACACGATACTATGCCACTCGTACAGATGGGTCAATCTCTATAGAACATAGGATACTGGTCAAGGCTGTTCTTTTCCGAGCCGCAACCCACGAGGCAACCAAGGCGGGAGCCTCGTCCCCCGAAGCTCGCCACGCGGAGCGCGAGGGAGCGGACCCGAAAAACCGCTTGCTGGCCCGCGCGGCTCGGTTCCAAACTTGACCAGTACCGAACATAGCCCGCGGACCAGGTACGGGTTACCCGCGCAGCGGGGGGCGACCCGACTAGGGCCTTCCCGAACTAGGGGCCGGCGCTGGGCAGGGGCTCGGTCGGCAATGACGAGTGGCGTCAGCCGGAGCGTAAGGCGTGACGGCGCTCGTTGTACGCATCAAGCGTTGCCTGGAGAAGGCGGGCGTTGTGGGCGACGACCTCCCACTGGCGAACGCAAGCCCAGATGTGGGCGGTGAGGAAGAGGAGCGTGGCAGGCAGGTGGTAGGTGTGGGAATCGCCGCTTCGCCATGCGGCAGCCCCCGTGGCGGTCACGATGACGACCGCGAGCACGAGCAGCCCGAGGGTCCGGAGGAGACGGCGCTTGAAGTCCTTGGCCTGGGCCAAGAGGCCCGGATCCAAATGGCCGAGGTGGACGGCTTGGGCGATCACCTTGCCGGTTACGATGAGATAGGTGAACGCCAGGACCTGGATCAGGCAGGTGAAAAGCAGGGCCACGACCGCCAGGAGGACGTGGCGGTCCGGCGTCGGCGCGGGATCGACAAACCCCAGGGCCGCGGCGGCGACAACCAGGACAAGATTGCCAGCGACCAAACCGCTGAAGATCCGTGGCATCGCTGATCAAGCCTGAGGATAGGCGAAGTGCTGACGACGTGCAAAGGCGGCAGACACCCTTTTCGTCACGCCCTCCTCGAGCGGTCGCGGAAGACGCGGCGAGCGAAGAAACCGCCCGACGCCAGGCCTAATGACGGCGGTCGTGGCCCCCTACCGTTCATGGCGAGCCGCTCACCGCAGCTGACTAGGCAGCGGCGTTGTACTCACAGACTGTTATTACGTAATAATGGATTATGGAGACATGGCCCTTCAGACCTCTCTCCGGGTTGGCAACGAGCTTCCCGATCGGCGCGCTCCGCATAGCGCAATGGCGCTGCTGCTTCGATCACGTTCATCGAGCATCTCTCGATTCCACCTCTCGTCCACCTCTTCCGCGCCATCGCCTCATCCGCACTGCTCACAGAGCAGTGGCACACATTGTCTAACAGTGGCACGCGGGCCAAGGATGGGCGATGGGCCGCCGCCCTGCGAAGGCAATGGACACCATTTCTCGTGACGGCAGCTACGGGGGCGAGCAACCCGGCCGAGGGAAGAAAACCTGCTGGAGTCGATGCGTTGGGAAGAGTACGGCTGCTGAACGGGTTAAGGCAAACTCCAGGCTGGTGATATTCGCAGCCTGTTATCAAATAATACTGTAATACGAGGGTGCCTAAGCACGTTGACGTTGTTATACACGCGCTGGGTGTTCGAGTTCGTCGGTATGTCGGTGATGACAGCCAGCTCTGCCTCACACTCTAATGCAAGCGGGAGCGTGCAGGCGTGCGTAAGGGTCGCCTGCGGCGGGCAGGACGGTGACGACCACGGCGGCGAGGGCGGTGCAGCTCAACGTGCCAAGCAGGATTCGTCCGCGCCGAGGCTTCATTTCCAGACTCCTACTTCCGTCGCACGCGGAGACGCGCCGGAATCGCAAATTCGTCGCCGGGCTGGTGCCTCCTTCGTGCTCATCGGGCATCCCTCCATTCCGCCTGTCGTCCAAATCTTCGCCGTCATCGCCTCAGCTGCGATTGCCGACCCATAACGCTGCGGGGACAAGTGCCGCGCACGCAGCACACATTTGATCTCACTGCGAGCCAGCCGACTTTCTTCTGTCACGACGAGCCAAAAGATATCCAGCAGTGAGCGTGGTCGCCATGGTGGAGAGAGCTACTGCGGCAGCCAGTCGCAGCTTTGCGAAGTCATCGGAGGACTCCCCAGCGATCAGAGCTGCGATGCACAGAGCGCAGACAAGGCACCCCGCAGCAAAGTTGCTTCGATTACAGAATCTGTCAATGCGAAAACTTCCTACCGTTCGCACTTTGAGAAATACTCGCCGGAACCAAAGCGAAAGTAGCACCGTGGTGATAAGGAGAGCCAGCAGTAATAATCGCTTCCCCGTTGGTGCTGTCAGACTTACGGCTGCTACCATGCCAGCGGTAAGATATGCCTGAAGAATAGTCGTTGACTGGATCACCTTCAACTTTATTCTCCTAGACCGTCCGCAGATAGTGCGACGCTTTTTTTGTACTTGAAAACCAACTGACCAATGTCGCAAGTGACTTGCTAGATTCGCAAAGCGAGTTGCGCCAAATGATTGGGAGCGGATTGTTTAAGTACCGATTTCGTCGAACCGTCGAACAATGGCGTTCGGAGTTCCCATCGGTGGTGGGCTCTCTCAGAGAGAAGGAGCCTCCAGTGAAGTAATCCCAGGCCAAGTCGAAAGCGAACCAGAATAGGAGAGAAGCCACGAACCCCCAAGGCAGGGCCTTTTCGCCATGTAGCAACATGAATCCAAGGATGCATGACGCGCCGCCGTTCCTGGCGACATCAACGGGAAGGTCGCCTTCCAAGTAGCTTGTGAGCATATTCCCAATAGCGGCTCCAATCGCACCCCATCCAACTCCGAGCGGCAGCAATAGGAAGACGAGTCCACCTGAGACCGCGCCGCCCACGGCGCCGTTGGCGAAGTGTTCTGCAGTAGCGCCTGCAGTCACCATGTTCATGATACCGCCGACGATTCCGCCGATCACGATCATGGCAAACAGCATCCATAGGAAAGCCCCTGTCGGGTCAGTTTGGTTCACCGAATCGTTCTCGCAGTAGATGTAACGGTTCATGCCTTGGGTGGTGAAGCTGGCGAGCATGAGGGAGTCGGCCTGGATGAAGCGTCCGAGCGTGGGGTCGTAGTGTCGGGCCTGCATGTGGACGAGGTTCGGTTCTCGATCCGAAACCGAGCCTTCGCCTCCGCGCCAGGCGAAGGAGCCTGCTCCACTCAAGGCGGTGCTCATGTTATTCCCAAAGGAGTCGTAGACAGTGAAAGACGGCTGGCTAAGGGTCTGCGCGTTGTCGTCGTGATCGAAGAGCACGCCGACGTGGCCGCCCGTGGCGTCGCGGAGGTAGTAGTAGTCGCGGTTGTTGATCAGGCTGGCGTCGCCGAAGTTGTCGTCGGGGTCCTCGGCTGTGCGCGAGATCAAACCCATGGGGCCGTAGGTATACGAGGCCAGGAAACGCCCACCAGCTCGCAGATATCCTGCGTGTACGGCCCGCGCCGCTCCATCACCGGTGTTCGCATCACGCGAATCCGGCTGCGGTATCCGCGGCACGCAAACGGCCGTGCCGGACGCCAGCACTGCTCACAGAGCAGTGGCACACCGCCGTCGTAGTCGTACTGCGTATGGTCCAGCTTGCAGCGCTCGAAGACGTTCCCCGGAGGACAGCTGCCCGTATCTTGGCAGGTGGCGGCTCGCATCGGGTGCAAGCGATACCACCACGACGATTCAAACGCTACAGTACCCTAGAACACTGCTCACCCTTGACTCTGCGCATCAAGGGCAGGCGGCGCAGCGGCACACCGTTAGGGCACTTTGTCGACGTTGGTCACCTGGGCGGTAACGGCCCCCTGATCGCGGATCAACTGCTCGATGCGGCGAGTGGCGAAGCGGACGTTGCTGCCGCTCTCCGCCTCGTCCTTGAGGACGCTGCGGTACAGCTCCAGGGCCCGGTCGCGGTCGTGCAGGCGGAAGTCGTAGACGACTGCGGCCTGGAATCGGGCGGGGTGCGGGGTCTGCGGGTCCCAGCTCCAGGCCCGCTCGTACCACTTCACGGCGATGGGCTCCTGATCGGGCAAGTACTCTTTGTGAATCTCGCCCAGGGCGAAGGCGGCGTCGTCGATCTTGTCGCTGCTGGGGTACTTCTCGATCAGCTCACGAAACGTGTCCGCGGCCTGGATCATGTTTTTTTCCTTGTAGAAGATGGGGACCCCCCGCCCCCCCTTCCGCATCTGCTCCAACCCAAGTTCGTAGAGGGCGTCGGCTTCGGAGATCTGCTGCGTGGGGCGCAGCTCTTCGGAGGGAACTTCGCTGTCCAGCAGGTAACGGAAGGCCTTGATCTTGCGGGCGCCGTCGAGCTCGAACTCCGCCCAGGACTGCTTGTTGGCGTAGCCGTGGTCGCGGTAGTAGTCGCGCAGCTCGGCGAGGCCGCGATGATACTCCGCGCGGTACGTCAGCACGTTCTCGACGAGATCGACCTCGCGCTGGGCCACGACGGACAAGCCCGAAGCGTCCGGCGAGGCGCTTCGCGGCGCTTCGCTTCGCGACATAGGGATTGCACCCTTGGGCGGCTGGTCGTTCTCGAACATGCCGTCGACGTTGCAGCCCGTCGCCAGGGCGCAAAGGACCATTCCCAAAAAACCAGTCAACGTGGGCCTGTGAAATCTGGTGAACATAGCCTCTCCTTGGCTCAAAGGTGTGGAGCGTTCGCTCGACTCCTGGGGCAGGAGTCTAGGGTGCCTAGGGCAAGCTGTCAACTAGAAACTCGAAGTTCAGAGAACGCGATCACCGAAGTCTTACCATTGGGCCTCCTCAAAGGCGCCCATACGGGGGGCCGACCGGACGGGGCGGGATTTGAGGATAGCGTTGGCGAGGGTGAGGTCGCCTTTGGTGGTGATCTTGAGGTTGCTGGCGTCAGAAGGAACGATGGTAACGGCATGGCCGTGACGTTCGACGACCTGTGCGTCGTCCGTCACGTCGTCGGCGAACTCCGCGATGCGGGCGTAGGCGGCGGCGAGGATGTCCTTGCGGAAGACCTGGGGCGTCTGGGCCTCGTAGATGCCGGCGCGGTCGAGGGTGTTCTCGACGGCGTGGGAGCCGGCGGCGACGCGTTTGAGGGTGCCGACGACCGGGGCGGCGAGGATGGCCGCGCCGCTCTTGACGGCCTCGGCGAACACGGCGTCGATTATGTCGGCGGTGACGCAGGGGCGGGCCGCGTCGTGGATGGCGACGTACTCGGCGTCGGCGGAGACGACTTTCAGGGCGGCGGCTACGGTGTCACAGCGCCGAGCCCCGCCTTCCACGAGCTTAACACCCATGAAGCCGAGGTTGGCGCCGTACGTGGTCTTGGTCGCGGCCGCGTCTTCCGGGGCCACGGCGAGGATCGTCTGGCAGACGTCGGGCCGGCTGATGAAGTGCTCCAGGGTGCGGAGGAAAATGGGCCGGCCGTCGAGCTTGGCGAAAGTTTTCTTTTCGCCACCGAAGCGTTCGGCCTTGCCTGCGGCGGGGATGATGACGCTGAATTTGGGCATCGGGTGAACTCCGCCACGGCACTGGCCGTCGACCTACCGGATTCTAGGACGATCCCGCGCGCGGGCAAGTTGCATGCGGCTCTTCGCTTGGCCAGGCCACCCTGCCGTCATGCTGAGCGAAGCGGTTGCGGAGGCCGAGACTAGATTCTTCGCTGCGCTCAGAATGACAAGGTCGGACGTTCACACGGGCTGAAGCCCGCGGCTCAGAAGGTCACGGTTTATCGGTTTTGTAGCGGCGGCGTTCGGGGATGGGGACGCCGTCGAGTCGCCCGAAGATCATCCGCCCCGCGGAGGTCTGGAGAACGCTGGTCACGGTAAGGTCAACCACCTCCCCGAGACGATCGCGGGCGCCCTCGGCCACGACCATGGTGCCGTCCTCGAGATAGCCCACGCCCTGCCCCATTTCTTCGCCGGGCTTGATGACTTTGACGGCCAGGGTCTCGCCGGGCAGAACCACGGGCTTGAGGGCGTTGGCGAGGTCGTTGATGTTGATGACGGAGACGCCGCGAAGTTGAGCGATCTTGTTGAGGTTGTAGTCGTTGGTGACGACCTTGCCGTTAAGCTGCAGGCCCAAATCGACGAGCATTTCGTCGACGCCGGCGTCGGGAGCGGTGCGTGTGGCCACGGTGTCGAGCAGGCGAATCTCGATGTTCTCGTTGGTTTGCAGCTTGTTGAGCATGTCCAGCCCGCGACGGCCCCGAACGCGTTTGAGCTTGTCGCTGCTGTCAGCGATGGTCTGTAGCTCCTGGAGCACGAACCGGGGGACGATCAGCTCCGATTCGAGAATGCGGGTGTTGGCGATGTCGGCGATGCGACCGTCGACGATGACCGAGGTATCCAGGATCAGCGGGCGAGCGCCCTTGGTCTCTTTGGCGAACTCGACGTAGGGGATGACGAAGCGCACGTCATCCTTGGTTTGTAGGATGAAGCTGACCGCCAGGTAGCAGCAAATCACGCCAATGGCAAGCTTGAGGGCGTCAACGAAGGACTGCCCCGATTGAGTCAGTTCTCCCGGGACGTTGGCCCTGGCGAGCAGGTCCACGATGAGGGACAGTCCGTACGACACCACCATCCCGACAATCAGCCCGAAGAAAAGGCCCGAAATGGCGGCCAGCGATTTCCGGGGGATCAGCACGTCCGCCGCGATCACCATGAGAGAGGCGCCCAGGAACCCGATGAAGATCAGGTCGCCTTGCCCGGCGAGAGGCCCGGTGGCGGTGCGCGAATCGACGCTCAGCCGCCAGCCGACGCCGATCAGGCCCAGGCAGAAGACAACTCGCAGGGCGGTCAGGAAAACCGTGCTCGCGGAGGTGCCGCCGGATTCGGAAGTGAGCTGACTTAACGGCGAGCTTAGACGCATTCGGGTACCTTCAAGCGCGCAACCGAGTCGAGTCAGTATATCCCCGAGGTTACGCTCGATCAAACACTGGGACGGACGTTGACCATGCAAGAGCGGAACCGTACAGTCGTAGTTTGCGAAAGCCCTGGCGCTCGGATCGGCCTGCGCACATCAGGGTCGGTCACCTTCAGCGGCCCAAGCCGGAAACGCCCGTGAGAACATGAAGGGTGTAGGTCTCACTGCCGCGCGGGGTGGGAAGGGAATTCGTGAGCCGGTTCGGACGCCAAGCGACGCCAAGTCTCCCCCGCCCGCCGATTCCGCCGCTGCCGCGCAAGGGATCGAGCCCGCGGTTGCCTCGGGGCGCGAGGGTCACCACGGGTCCCGTGGGATGGACCACTCTGACCCTTGCCCTGCCGGTCTTGGCGGAGCAAATCCTCAACACGCTGGTCGGGTTGGTGGACACATACCTTGCCGGGCAGATCAGCGCCGCGGCAACGTCGGCGGTCGGCCTGTCGGCGTACGTCGGCTGGCTGGGGGCGATGCTGGTGATGCTGATCGGCACGGGTACGACGGCGCTCGTCGCCCGCTATGAGGGCCGTCGCGAGCACGAGAAAGCGAACCACTTCGCCAACCAGTCCATCACCCTAGCCGTCGCCCTGGGGATCTTCCTGTTCGTGTTGTGCTATGAGCTGGCGCCGTGGTTCGCTCGATATTGCCGCATGACCGGCGAGGCCCACACGATCAGCGTCCACTACCTGCGCATGGATGCGGTGGGTCACCTGGCGATGAGCGTGATGATCGTGGGTTGCGCGGGTCTTCGCGGCGTGGGCAACATGCGCACGCCCCTGACCATCTATGCGGTCATCAACGTGGTGAATGTCGTGTTCTCGTGGGGTCTGATGTACGGCGTCGGACCCCTGCCGCGGATGGGCGTCCAGGGGATCGTTGTCGGAACGGTGATTGCGAAGATGACCGGGGCGACGCTGACCGTGGCGTTGCTGGCCGGCGGGCGGCATGGTCTGGAGCTGCTATGGTCGGAAGCGCCGCTGGTGTGGCGCTCGGCTTCGAGAATCCTGCGGATCGGCATTCCCGCGGCCGCAGACGGGGCCATCATGTGGTCGGGGCATTTCATCTTCCTGGCGATTATCTCACGGTTGGCTTCCCCGCCGCTGGGCGAGGCGTACTTCGCGGCGCACGTGATCGCCATTCGCGTGGAGGCGTTCTCCTACCTCCCGGCCGTCGCGTGGGCGGCGGCGACGGCGACGATGATCGGCCAATCGCTTGGGGCCGGCGATCCGCGAAGGGCGATTCGTTGCGGTCATCAGGCGGTCCTCCAGTGCGTTGTGCTCTCGGCCGTGATCGCCGCGCTCTTCTACGTCGGAGCGCCGTTTATCTTCCGGCAGATGACCGTGGACGCGGCGGTCCAGGCGGCGGGCGTGAGACCGTTTCAATTCTTGGCGATGTTCCAGCCGCTTCTCGTGACCGCGATCGTGTACATCGGCGCCCTGCGCGGCGCGGGGGACACGCGCTTCCCGTTGCTGATCACCATTGTGGGCACGATCTTCATCCGCGTGCCGCTGGGCTACTACTTCGGCATCGTTCGCGGCGGCGGGCTGCTGGGCGCATGGATGGGGATGTTTGGGGACATGACCTGGCGGGCCGTCGCGGCAACGGCGCGGTATGCCGGCGGCGCGTGGGTGCGCACGCGCGTATAACGAGCCGCAGGCTTCAGCCTGCGCGGGTCTCCGACTACGGTTTCGGAGGCGGTGGTGTCTGGCCGCGTGAAGCTCGCGTGGCGGCGTCGGCGAGTTGGCCGACCAACGTATCGCCAGCGTCGCGCGAGGCAAGCTCTTGGAAGATACTCGCTGCGCTCTGAGCCTCGCCGACGGAATACTGTAGATAGCCGAGCACGAAACGGGACTCCCGGTGTTCTGGGTTTTCCGCGACATGTCGCGCCAGGCGCTCACTTTGCGCTCCCAGCAGGTTCGAATCGGAATAGAGCGTCCGCAGGTCCATCGGGTAATCGACCAAATCGGGGGTGGTGAGGAGGGCGCGACGCAGGGACGCGGCGGCGGTGTCATAATCGCCCATGGCGAAGTTGGCCCACGCATAGAGCGTCTTCACGTAACCATCTCGCTCGTCGGCCAGGACCGCGCGGATGTAGAGCCCCTTGGCTTCCTCATAACGCGCGGCGGCGAAAGCCGCATTGCCATTCAGCACCACGGTGCGCAGCTCGTCGCTGGGTTCCAGTGTGCGGTAGCCGTCCGCGCTCCCCGTGACTTGCTCCGACGGAGCCGTCGGCTGGGGAACAACGGTCTGGGCCGGCGGCGTCACGTACGTCTCCGCGGGCGCGGCATACACGCCGGTGGTCGCGTACGTCGGAACGTCATACACCGGCGTTTCGTAGACCTGCACCGCGTAGGGTTCCGAATAGTAGGGGCTCGAGTAGGTGTAGCCGAAGCCCAAGCCAAATCCGTACCACGGATAGAAGCCGCTATACCCATAGCAGGAGCGAGGGTAACAGCCGTAACCGTAACCGTAACCATAGCGGTTGTAGCAGTTTCGCGGTCCATAGCCGCGGTAGCCGTAGTATCCGTTGTAGCCGGGATGATAAGGCCTGTGATGGTGGCCGTGGTTCGGATAGTGACTGCTGTAGCTATGCTTAGGCCCGTACCCCAAGTGCAAAGGCTCGGTGCCGAAGTGAAGCAGATTGTTGGATCCCTCCTGCCCCAATCGAGGGTCGCCTGTGTACCCGTTGCGCAGTTCACGCCCGCCCGACGAGGGGAAAAGGGTGCTGTGGTTCTTTACGCGGGGCGTGTCCAGTGCGGTCCCCTGCGGAGCACGCTGGATCGGTTCACGTGTGAGGCGCGATGACGGGCTGCCGGAGTTCGTGGGGGCAACGGCTCGGCTTGGGCTTCGCATGCGATTGACGTCCCGCGGGGCCGGTGCAGCCTGACGGGGCGCGGGCGCCGGTCGCGATACGCTCGGGCGTGACACGGGCTGCTTGGACGACATGGTCGCACGAGGCGCTGATCGCGCCGGTGCGGCGTGCCGAGTGGGCGAGGCTGATCGAGAAAACGACGCTCGGCTAGGGGCCGCGGAACGGCTGGGCGCCGACCGGCTCGCCATCGCTGAGCGGCTCGGGCCGGCGCTACGCGCGGGGCCCATGGATCGGCTGGGCGCGGACCGCGTGGGAGCGGCCGATCGACCGCCTCCCCCGCTCTTCGACGCGCGCGTGGCGCGCTGCGCCGCGAGGACGCCATCGGCCGCCAGCGCGGAAACAAGCAATGTAACAAGAACCCAACACAAACTCGTACGCGGCTTTGCAAACATGGTCCGCCCTTTCGTTCTCGGGCTGCGCGTGCAGTCCCCACCCATGTAGACAACGGGGCGGGGCGAGCGTTAGTACAACCTCAGGCAGCCTCGGTAAGGATACAGCCACCCTACCGGGCGGGTCAACCATGAGGTCGTGAGAACTCGTGTGAAGCCGCTCCAGTCGCCCACGAACTTGCGTTTTCAAGTGAGTAACGCGGCGAGTTCAGCGAGGCTGGCGACGGTATAGGAGGGGGACTTGTTGCCGATGTCATGAATCCTGCGGTCCCGCCGGACCCAAACGGTAGTAATACCCAAGCCACTCGCCCCGGCCACGTCGCTATGCAGGGAGTCGCCAATGTGGAGCGCTCGCTCGGCCCGAGCCCCGAGCGCCCGCAAGGCCTGCTGAAAAATGGCCGCGTCGGGCTTGTAACAACGGGCGGCCTCCGAGCAGATGACGGCATCAAAGCGCAGTTGGCGGCGAAGAATAGCGCTCTGCAGCGGCGCGCAATCGGCGTTCGAGACGCAGCACACCGGCAGGTCGATGTTCCGCAGAAAGTCGGCCGCATCGTTATGGATCGGTGGGTCATGCCAGTACTCCTCGAGCTGCACCAGGAACGGCGCGGGGTCGGCGTGCCGATCGAAGGACGCGAGCGTCTCCCGCAGGCTCGCCAGCTCGCACTGGTAGAGCGTGCGATAGGAAGCGTGGTTGCTCGCCCCGACGGCCTGGAAATACCGCTCGCCCCACAGGATCGCGAACTCGGGCGCGGTGACCGGCAATTCGAGCGTTTCGACGATTGTCTTGCAGGTCGCTTCGACGGCCTCACGGTCCCCGGCCGCGACCGTGCCATAGAAGTCGATCAGCACAGCGTCGAAGCGCCGCGATGGTCTAGCCTCGTTTCCCGACGTTGCCATTTCAACCGTAGTCTAGCCTAGGCGGTGTTCACTCCGCCACGCCAATTCAGGTTTGCCTTCAACATCGAAAACATCTACAAAGGCTCCTTCATTCGACTCGTGGCGTCGGTGACGCCCATCAATAATGAGGAGCGTTACATGGCGGTGGCCTACAACAAACGGACGCATCGGTGCGGAGAGTTGCGGAAGGGCAACGTCGGGCAGACGGTGACACTGGCCGGCTGGGTCAATACCTCGCGCGACCACGGGGGCATTCGGTTCATTGACCTCCGTGACCATACCGGCATCACTCAGCTTCGTTTCACACCGGACAGGTCCGAGGCCCATGCTGCCGCCCGCTCGCTGCACAACGAGGATGTCATCGCCGTCACTGGTACGGTCGTCAGCCGCGGCGAATGGACCAATCCCAAGCTCGCCACGGGCGAGATCGAAGTCGAAGTTCTGGAGATCGACGTGCTCAGCCGCTGTGATCCGATCCCGTTTCAGATCAACGACAAGCTCGATGTCGGCGAGGACCTGCTGCTGCGTTACCGTTTCCTTCACCTCCGCCGGCCGGAGATGCAGGAGATCTTCCGGCTGCGAGACAAGGTCGCCCGGGCCATCCGCGAGTATTTCCACGAACACGGCTTCGTCGAGATCGAAACGCCGTTTCTCACCAAGTCCACGCCCGAGGGCGCGCGGGACTACCTTGTGCCTTCGCGTGTGCGCCCGGGCACGTTCTACGCCCTGCCGCAGTCGCCCCAGCTCTTCAAGCAATTATTCATGATCGGCGGGTTCGACCGTTATGCGCAGATCGTGCGCTGCTTCCGAGATGAGGATTTGCGTCTCGATCGGCAGCCGGAGTTCACCCAGCTCGACATGGAGATGGCGTTCGTGCAGCGCGAGGACGTGATGAACGTCGTCGAGGGCTGCGTGAAGCGGATCTTCAAGGATGCCATGGGCCTGGATATCCCCCTACCGCTGCCGCGGATGACCGAGCACGAGTCCATGGAGCGATTCGGCATCGATCGACCGGACACGCGGTTCGGCTTGGAATTGCGCGACGTCACGGAGCTCGTGAAGTCACTCGACTTCAACGTCTTCCGCGAGGCCATCGACAAGGGCGGGGTGGTCAAGTGCATCGTCGCCGGCGGCGAGAAGCTGACCCGCAAGGTGACCGACGGACTCACCGAGGAGCTCCGCGGCATGGGCGGCGCTGGATTGCCGCTGACCAAAGTCGCACAGGGCGCGAGTGGGATCGAACTTCAGACCGGCATCGCCAAGTTCGTCCAGCCGATCGCCGCCAAACTCTGTGAAGCCGTCGGGGCCAAGCCTGGCGACACCATCTTCTTCATGCCTGGCACATACGCCGATGTCTGCAAGTACCTGCACCATGTGCGGACGCGAGTCGGGGCGATCTTGGGGCTGATCCCGGAGGACCAATGGAATCTGCTCTGGGTCATCGACTTCCCTCTGCTCACGTGGGACGAGGAGGAGAAACGCTGGGCCAGCACGCACCATCCCTTCACCGCGCCGCTGGATGAGGACCTGCACATGCTGGAGAGTGACCCCGGCAAAGTGCGCGACAAGGCCTACGACCTCGTGCTCAACGGCACGGAGATGGCCGGCGGCAGCATCCGAATCCACCAGCAGAAAATCCAAAGCCAGGTCTTCCGCATCCTCGGAATCAGCGACGAAGAGGCCAAGGAGAAGTTCGAGTTCCTTTTGGACGCCCTGCGTTTCGGCGCTCCGCCGCATGGGGGCATCGCTTTCGGCTTGGACCGCTGGGTGATGAAGCTGGCCAAGGCCGACAGCCTCCGCGACGTGATCGCGTTCCCGAAAACGCAGCGCGCCGTCTGCCCGTTGACCAGCGCTCCGTCGTCCGTGTCGAAGAAGCAATTGGACGAACTGTTCCTGACCCTCAAGCCGCTGCCGAAGTAGGGAGGGCGAGGCTCCCGCCGAGCCCCGAGTTGCGACTGTCCAGGCTTGAGTTACGATTCTCGGCGCCCTAGGATTGGAAGAATGACCAATGAACGACTGAGGGAAGTTCACCAGTCTCGCCCGTTTCGCCCATTCATCATGCGGATATCCGATCAGGCTTGGATCAAAGTCACACATCCTGAGTCTCTCGCGTACGACCCTCGCGGTCGCAGCATAGTCTTCGTAGCCCCCGATGGATCCACGCAACACGTCGATCTACTCCACGTCACGCGCCTCGAAATTGCCAACGGGGCTCGCCGTCGCAAGAAGCGCACGTAACCATCAAGGCGAGCGTCTCGGCGAGCGCGGTTGCGGGCCACGCGTCAGACGGCTCGCCAGTCTCGCCCTGTGACGATGACCGCAAATGCCGGTAAACTCGCGCCAATGGGCTATCCACACACATGCCTCGCCGCGATCATGCCGGGGCCGGACGATTCCGGGCGCGCCCGACGCTGCGAACTTCGCGAAATCCCAATCCCCGAGCTGGAACCCGACTCGGCGCTGTTGAAGGTTGAACTCAGCGAGGTCTGCGGGACAGACGTGCACCTTCGCGACGGACGGCTGAGCGGAGTCCCCTACCCGATCATCCCCGGCCACGTATCCGTCGGCGTGTTGGAGAAGATCCGCAGCAGCATTGCGCGTGGGATGGACGAGCGCCCCTTTCGCGAGGGTGATCGTGTCACCTTCCTCGACGTGCATCGGACGTGCCACCGTTGCTACCAATGCCTCGTCGCCAAGGCATCCACGCGGTGCCCGCGCCGCAAAGTCTACGGGATCACCTACGGCTTGCAGGATGGCTTGACCGGCGGCTGGGCGGAGTACATCTACATGAAGCCCGGCACGCTCTGCATTCGCATGGACGGCGTGGCCAGCGAACTCTACATGGCGGGCGGCTGCTCGCTGCCCACGGCGCTACACGCCGCCGAACGTGCGGACATCGCATTCGGCGACACCGTGCTGGTGCTCGGCGCCGGTCCTGTGGGTCTTTCGGCCATTGCCTTCGCCGTGCTCCGCGGGGCGGGTCAAGTCTTATGCATCGGCGCTCCGGATCATCGTCTGCAACAGGCGAGGGCCATGGGCGCGTCGGATGTCCTGAACTTCCAGGAGCGTCCGGTTGCAGCGCGGCTGGAATGGGTGCAGGAACGGACGTGGACGCGCGGCGCCGACGTGACTATTGAGTGTACGGGCGCAACCGAGGCCGTACCCGAGGCCATGAAGTTCACCCGCGACGGCGGGCGCGTAGTCGTCGTCGGGCAATACACCGACCACGGCGAAACCTCATTCAATCCTCACCGCGACTTGAACAAGAAGCACCTGGACGTGCGCGGATGTTGGGGCTCAGACTATTCGCATTTCTATCGCGCTGTCGAAATGCTGCGCACGGAGCACGCCAGCGCGCTGTGGTCGCAGTTGAAGCTAAAGCGTTATGCCTTGTCGCAGGTAAACGAAGCCCTCGACGACGTTGCCGCCGGGCGGACCATCAAGGCGCTGGTCGTGCCACAGAAATAGCGCGGCACGGGGCCTTACGGCCCGCGGCCGCGGAAGCCTCCGGGGCCGCCGCCAGGGCCTCGATTGGGCATCTGGATCCCGCGTTGAGCGGCGCGGGCCTGCATCGCCGCGAAATACGCCATGCCCCGGGCCATCTGGTCGGGGTTGCGGGACTCGGATTGCTCCTTGCGCTCCTGCTGCGTGCGCTGGGCGAACATCTCCCGCATCCGCGGCTCGTTCTGGGCGCGCATCTTCTCGAGTTCCTCGCGTCGCTTCTCGAACTCCTTGCGGAGTTCCTGCATCTCGTCGATGTGGCGATCGAGGATGGCGTTCTTGTCCTCCTCAGTCGGGGCATCGTAGTACTCGTTCACCCGCTCGGTCATTCGTTCCTGCCAGACGTCGCGCATGTTCATGGCCACCTGACGCCGCTGCTCGTCCGTGAGGTCGTCGCGTTGCATGGCCTCGCGCATCACGCCGAACCCCCGGCCTGCGTCCGCCGTCTGCGTCTTGAGCGCCTCGACGGTGAGCTCGGGCGGGACGGCCACTGCGGTGGACGTCTTCTTGTCCTGTCGGGGGATGATCGTCCAGGCCATCGCGCCGGCTGCCAGCAGGAGACCGCTGCCGATGGCCGCCCAGAATGTTTTGGTTTTCTTCGGTGCCGCGTTTCGCAACATCGTCCGCAACTCCTAGTTTTCGAAATCGGTCACGTGACCGTCCACGTAAAGATAGCGCCGAGCGCCCGCCTGGCCGCCCACGGCGTGAAAGTTGTTGTAATCGCGCATGATCCAGACCGTATTGTCCGGGACCGGATTGTCCTCAAGACGCCGCTGCATGATCGTGCGGACTTCCGCAAGCGTCCGCCCGCCGAGGAGCGTGAACCGCTCATCACGGTATTGATAGCTTGATCGTTCACTGTCGAAGTAACTGCGTCCGGCGTTCGGGGCGGCGCGGGCATCATCGGCTACGTCGTTGGGGCATCGAAAGACGGCGATATCGTCCAGGTCCGGCTTGAACACGTCGGCGATGTAGATAGGCCTTTCCGTGCCGAGCGGGAATGGTCCCATGGAGGGCATGAACGACGCGTGCGGGAAGCGGTCGTTGTGATCGTTGAGGTACGTTCGCAGCGCGACGCCGATTTGGCGGAGGTTGCTGGCGCAAACCGCCCGTTTGGCCTGGGTCCGAGCGCTACCCAGGGCCGGGGTCAGAATAGCGATCAACAGCGCCAGAATAGCGATGCTGACGAGCAATTCGATGAGCGTAAACGCGCGTCGCATCAGCCTGTCCTGCAACGACACCCCCCCTACCGCGTCAGTCTATATCGGCCTAACGGATAGGAACAGGGCTTATTGCCGTCTGATCTTGTCGGACCTCTCAATACCGCGACTCACTGTCACGGTACTGATAGGCCTGCATCATAGGTGCAACTGATCACGCAGGTATTCGAGGCATCGGGACTTGTCGATGCGGATTTGGCTGGCGTCGTCGCGGGTGCGGACGGTGACGGTGCCGTCTTCCTTGGTCTGGCCGTCGATGGTGAAGCAGAACGGCGTGCCGGCCTCGTCCATGCGCGCGTAGCGCTTGCCGATGGACTGCTTGGCGTCGTACTGGCAGGGGAAATGTTTCTTGATCTCGCGGAAGATGGGGTCGGCGATCTCCGGCAGGCCGTCTTTGGCGACAAGCGGAAAGACCGCAGCCTTGATGGGGGCGAGGCGGGGATGGAACTTCATGAACTCGGGGCTGGCTCGCGACTCATCGTACGAATACGCCTCGCAAATGACCGCGAGCGTGAAGCGATCCGCACCGGCCGACGGCTCGATCACGTGCGGCACGAAGCGCTCTTTCGTTTCCTCGACGAGCACGGCGAAGGCGTTCTCGTCGCCGCGGGAGTGCTTGCCGTGGGCCTTGAGGTCGAAGTCGCCGCGGTGGGCTACGCCCTCCAGCTCCTGCGGCTCATCGGAGAAGGGGAACAGGTATTCGATGTCCGTAGTGCCGCAACTGTAGTGGGCCAGCTCCTCCTTGCTCTGCTCGCGGGGGCGGAGCTTGTCGCTCTTGATGCCCAGCGACGTGTACCAGCCCTTGCGCACGTCCCGCCAGTATTCGTACCACATCCGCGACTCGCTCGGATGGCAGAAGAACTCGATCTCCATCTGCTCGAACTCGCGGGAGCGGAACGTGAAGTTGCGCGGGTTGATCTCGTTGCGAAAGGCCTTGCCCACCTGAGCGATGCCGAAGGGAATCTTCACCCGCGTGGAGTCCATGACGTTCTTGAAGTTGGCGAAGATGCCTTGAGCGGTTTCGGGACGGAGATAAGCAATGCTGCTCTCATCTTGCACCGCACCGACGTGCGTTTGGAACATCAGGTTGAACGCCCGAGCCTCGGTCAGCTCGCCACCGCAAGTCGGACATTCATCCAAGTCACGCGTGCTCTGTCCCGTGAATCTTGAGGCCACATAGTAAGTCTTGCCGTCAGCAACACAGTAGGTGATAGTCGTGCCATCAGGCGCGTTATTCTGCGGAACAAAACGCAGTTCGACTCGCTTTGCTCCAAGTACTCGCTTAATCAGAGGCTTCAATTCCTCTATGGAGCACCCGGGCGCGCATTCGGCAAGGAAAGTCACATCTGCTACGCATCCTTGAATCGATGCTAGTAGGTCATGGATATCGTCTGTCGGTTCGCACCGGACGAGCCCAACCCGGCATAGATAGTCGCCACGGAATCTCAGCTTGCAACTCTTGCAATCTCGCATCGGATCGCTGAAACCACCCACATGGCCGGAGGCTTCCCAGACTTTGGGGTTCATGATGATGGAGCAGTCGACGCCGACCATCTGGAACTCGCGGTTGTCGGGGCCGGGGGGCGGGTTGCGGACCATGTCGGCCCACCACACGTCCTTGATGTTCTTCTTCAGCTCGCAGCCCAAGGGGCCGTAGTCCCAGAAGCCCCCGATGCCGCCGTAGATTTCGCTGCTGCCGAAGATGAACCCCCGCCGCCGGCAAAGGGCGACGATTTTTTCCATGATGTCGGTTCGTTCGGGCATATCTCCACCGAAGATCGAAGTTCGCGAGGTTCGAAGAACAACCGCGAGGGCGTTTTAGCGAATGTAGGCTGAGGTAGCAAACCTCCGCCTAGGCACGGCCGGTCGCGCCATCCACACGACCAGCGATCGCAGCACGTCGTAGGACGTGGCGACGGCCAAAGCCAGAAGAATCCACAACAAGAAAAGAACGGGCCCTGTGTAGCGTGGGACCGGTCCCACCAGCAGAGCCGAAATGGCGACGTGCCCCGCAAGCATCGCCGCGGGAATCAGCCAGCGATTGCGGTCGCGGCGGAAGAGCCCGACGGTGAGTCCAAGCAGCGAGACCTGCACCAACTCCTCGTAGAGCGTGTCGCCGGTTCCGAGGATCGGCGCGCCGCGGTCGATGTGGTCATGGTATGCGTTGGTGAGCGTAGCCAAGGTCGCGGACATCGGACCGGGTTCGAGGCGGCTGGGCAGGTATTGGGCGAGGACCGGCGCGCCGACGATTCGCTCGACGGCGGCATGCGCTTCGTGGATATCGAACATGTCGGTGGGCATGCGGCCGGGGACGACTCGGTAAATCGGGTCCGGCACGACGAGCATCCAATAGGCGTAGTGCAGGGTTCGGCCGAGCACCGCGCCGACGTTCTCCATGAGAAGCTGCGTCGCGGCGCGGCCCATGGCGTCTGCGGCGTCGGCCCGGGAACCTCCGTGAACCAGCGGGTATACGCTCAAGAGGGCGTGATGGTCGCGAAGGGTCGCCGCGGGGTCCACCAGTCCGCGACGCTTGGCCTCATCGAGCGTCTCCTCAAGGTGCGCCAGGGCCGGATGGCCGGCGTCGCCGAGCTTGTCGGTGATCATCGCCCGGGCGTACAGCTCCACGCCCAGCGCGCAGGTGAGTTGAAAGTGGCCCGAGCGGCCGTAGTTCCAGCACATGACCGGCAGGAGCAGGGTCGCCGCGGGTACGACCGAGCACGCGATCGGACGGAAGAGCGCTACGGCGCGCGTCGCGATCGAGGTGCGCTGGGATGCGTGACGAATTCGCTGGACTCCGCGGCATAAGGCCGCGCCGACACAGACGGCGACCGCGATTTGGCCCGTGCCTTTGGTCAAGGCGGCGAGAGCGGCCGTCGCCGACGCAGCGGCAAGATAGTAGCTGACGTCCGTGACTTGGGCCCGGACGAGGAAGAAGACCGCGGCCGCGATCAACAAGGCGTAAGGCACTTCCGTGAGGACGGTGTTGGCGTAGCCGCTTAGATACGGGCAAATCGCAGTGAGCAGCCCTGCAGTGGCGACGAAGAGCGCCTGCGGGCGAAGGGTGGCGGCGGTCAGAGCAGCGAAAGCCGCTGTTGCGATGACCATGGCGTGCTGAGATACGATGATCGCCGCGCCCGATGCCGCGCCGAAGAAGCGAAACAGCACGGCCAGGAACATCGGATAAGCGGGCGGACGGAACTGGAAAAGGTCGTTGCTTAAGTCGCCGCGCTCGGCGACGTCGGCCGCGAGCTTGAGGTACCAACCTGAGTCCGTTGCGACCCATAGCGTCGAGCCCGTTGCAAAGAGGGTTCCGATGACGACGGACACGGCGACCGCGAACGCCACCGCCGGCCCCATGAACCGGATGTGACGCGCCGCGGATCGGTCGCCATGGAGATGCGGAGATTCAGCTTGGGCGGGGGCGATCGCCTTCATTTGGTCTTGTTATCGGATTACCGGCCGTTCCGATCGACCTCCCGGCGTCGATCGGGCTTACGCTCCCGGCCAGAGCCAGGCGAACGTCGCGCCGGTCAGGGCGGCGTAGATGATCCCATCAACGACGAACTTGAAAGTGATGGACCACGGCTGGCCTTTCCAGATGGAGTCCGGCAGCGGGCGCGTTGCATACCCCAGCACGGCGGCCAGGGCCGTCAGATGGAACACGGGCTTGCCCGCCGCGCCGTGTACGAAAACCTGCCCCGCCAGATGAGCCACAACCGCGGAGACCAATAGCGAAAAGAGAAACCACTGCACGAGGTTCTTGCCCATGCCGGGCGCCCCGGTGGGCATGACGGTCATCATGCCCACCGGCCCGAGCTTGAACTTCTCGATCATCTCCGGCGTGCCGCAGTCCTTCATGGATGCCGCACAGGGGAACATGTAGCTGCCCGGCCGGAGTCCGTGAGCACGCATCTCCGCGAGGACCCGCTCCTCGCCGGGCATCTTCTTGAAGTCGCCTTTGTGCATGGGTGTGGCCATGTGAATGATGCTGCTCGCAATGAACACGAACACGGCCGAAAGCAGGATCGGCAGCCACAACTCCGTCATCGAGACCATTTGTTTCTCCCATTGAAAAGGACCGCGCGAACGAGGGCACTCTAACGCAGGATACGGACGAAGCAAGCCAACAGTCCAGCATGCCGGCAAGGCCCAGAAACTTGGGAAAATGGGTTTACGCCTTGCATCTGTCGCGGTATCGCCTATAATACCATATGTGGACCCGATGGACGGTTGTTCTCGACAGCAACGTCCTGGCGGCGGCGATGCGTTCGCGCCGCGGAGCATCGTTCGCGGTTTTGTCGGCCGTAGGTCTGGGTCGGTTTGAGATCGCCCTTTCCGTGCCGCTGGTTCTCGAGTATGAGGAGGTGTTGCTTCGTCAAGCCCGTGAGTTGGGGCAAAGTCCAGCCGCCATTCGGGATGTTCTTGATTACCTCTGTTCCGTTGGCAAGAGACAGTCGATCTTCTTTCTGTGGCGGCCGTGTCTGCCCGACGCGGATGACGATCTGGTGATTGAATTGGCTGTAGCCGCCGGCTGCGATGCGATCGTCACGCACAACGTCCGTCATTTCGGACCGGCCCTTGAGTTCGGCATACGCGTTGTAACTCCAGCGCAGTTGTTACAAAGAATCGCAGGTGCTTCATGAGTGCGATGAGCGTGCGACTTCCGGATTGGCTGCATAAACAACTTCGCGAATGCGCCAAGCGAGAGGGCGTATCGATCAATCAATTGATCAGCTCGGCGGCAGCCGAGAAGCTGGCGGCGCTCATGACGGAAGAGTATCTCGTGGCCCGCGCCAGGCGTGGGCGTCGCAAACGCTTCGACACGGCGCTGCGGAGTGTGCCCGACGTCGAACCGGAACCGTTTGACCGTCTGCCCGAGCGAGCCGCGCGGCCCCGGCGCAGGAAACCGGCAGGGCGCTGAACGCGCTTCCTGTGGGCGGTGCCGCTAGGTCCCTTATCGAACGGCGCTTGGTTGTGGCGGCCCTGAAGAAAGGCGGTCCTGAGAATGCCTAGCACGAGAACACTACCCGGCGCGCAGGCGACGCTGCGCCACGTGAAGGTGCGCGCGGCGCGCTCAGTCAGCACCGCTGGCTCCGTCTCCGTGCCCTTCGAGACGATCAAGGATCTCCTCAGCACCAAACCGCTTCGGCGGCCCAACCGCGTCCGCCCGCTCGATTCCCCGTCGAACCACTCCCGGTAACCCCCTGGTTGCGGTGACTCCGCGCGACCACGCGACCGAGGCGGGATGGGTGGTCCGCCGTTGCTGGCTCGACGGCGTGACCGTCACCGGGTCTTGTCGAAGGCATCGAGCAGCGACGAAAGCGACCTGGCTACCCATACCGGACCCAAACGCCTTGTTTGCCCCCCGATTGCTCGTTTCGCCCGGCTGAGCTATGCTCCGCGCCAGCGTTGCAGACGCCTGGAGGATTACTATGACGACCTCGGATTGGCTCATGATTCTTGCGGTGTTGCTGGCACCGGTTATCGCCGTTCAGGTGCAGCAACGGCTTGACGTCCTGCGCGAGATCCGCCGTCGCAAGAGCCTCGTATTCCAAACGCTGATGGCGACGCGAGCAGCGCGCGTCAGTCCGGCACACGTTCAAGCTCTAAATTCAATCGACATGGAGTTTGCCGGCAGTCGAACGTTCCCTCTGCAAGGCCCTTCGCGTGTGGAGAAGGCCGTGCTCGACGCATGGAAAGAATATCACGATCACCTAAGCACTGCCTACGACGCAGAACAGTTCCCAACCTGGGTCGAAAAAGGGAACGAGCTCTTCACGAACCTGCTTCACGAAATGTCAAAATCGCTCGGCTACGGGTTCGATCGCGTACAACTCAAGCGCGGCATATACACGCCGGTCGCCCATGGAGCGTTCGAGGAAGATCAACGCGTCATTCGGGAAAGCCTCGTCAAGGTCCTCAGCGGGCACAGACCGATCCCGATTCAAATCCACCCCTCGAGGGAGGACGATGCCGCCCCCGATCAGCAGCGGCAAATGCTTGAAAGCTTCGTCGGGGTGCTCCAGGGAAAGCGCCCAATTGCTGTACGGTTCGTTGGTGGCGACGGTAACGCTTCAGAGTTACCGGATGCGCGTGGCGATCGAGCTTTTGGCGTAGGCTAAGCCTAGAGGCCACAGCGCGAGGAGATTGAAGTGTCGGCGCGCTTTGAGTACCCTCGTTGAAGTAGTACAGTAACTGCCGAGTTGATGCACAGAAGATGCCCGAGCTTCGCTGCTGTCCGCGATGTGCCCGACCATGTCCCAGCACAGCGCGGTATTGCGCTACGTGCGGCTTGGATCTCGCGGCAGCCAATAACGTCGAGTTGGCACCCCGCGCACCGACAGGCATGAGCACGCCAGTTTCGGCTTGGTCTTCCGTCTCTGGTCACCGGCGGGCGCGTCTAGTCTTGGTGGGCCTTGTCTTATGTCTTCTCCTAGACCTCGTGGGCGTGTTCTCTGACGTGGCGGAGCGAGAGCTTCTGCTGATCTTCCAGAGGGTCAGCACAATCACGGCGTCCCTTGAGCACAAGGTGCAGGCCAACGACTCTCGCCAAGCCCTGATCGGGCTAGCTCAGCTCCTCGCATTTCTGACAACAGCGATTGTGTTTCTTCGGTGGTGGCACCGGGCCTATCGGAACTTGACTTGGCTGGGTGCCAGCAAGCCCAGATACACACCTGGTTGGGCGGTAGGATACTGGTTCGTTCCGTTTCTTAATCTCCTTCGACCCTATCAGATTGCGAAAGAGCTATGGATCGGCAGTGCCCCGCGCGCAGCAGCGATACAACAGCCCCCGAGTCCGTCAACTGCGGTCGTGGCCGCTTGGTGGGCGGTTTGGATATTGAATGGGTTCGTTGGTCAGCTTTTGCTCCGGGCTGCGCTGAAGACCGAGCTTGCCGACCCGACACTGGCCGATCTGCTCCGAACCAACGCGACCAACATCGTGGGCGACGTCGGAGGCGTCATTAGTGCAGCGCTCGCGATCTGTGTTGTTCGCGGAATCGACATACGACAGGAGACCGCAGGAGTGGGAACGCACGATGGCTGAGACACCGACGGACGTGACGCGAGGCGAGGGTGGGGCGCCGGGTGGGCCGGAGCATATCGTCGATCACCGCTTGATCGAGGAGATGCAGGACTCGTACCTGACCTACTCGATGAGCGTGATCATGGCCCGGGCGCTGCCCGACGTGCGCGACGGGCTCAAGCCCAGTCAGCGGCGGATCCTCGTCGCCATGAACGACCTGAACCTCGGCCCGCGAGCGCAGACCAAGAAGTGCGCTAAGATCAGCGGCGACACCTCCGGCAACTATCACCCCCACGGCGAGTCGGTGATCTATCCCACGCTGGTGCGTATGGCCCAGCCGTGGAACATGCGGCAGCCGCTCATCGACGGGCAGGGCAACTACGGCTCCATCGACGGCGATCCGCCGGCGGCCATGCGGTACACCGAGGCGCGGATGGCGGCGGCCGCGGCCATGATGCTCGAAGACCTCGAGTTCGAGACCGTCGATTTCATCCCCAACTACGACAACTCCCGCGAGGAGCCCACCGTCCTGCCCGGCAAGTTTCCCAACCTGCTGGTCAACGGAACCACGGGCATCGCCGTGGGCATGGCCACCAACCTCGCGCCGCACAACGTCGGCGAGGTCTGCAACGCCCTGCTGGCGCATCTCGAAAACCCCGCGATCTCCGTGGAAAAACTCATGGAGCACATCCCCGGTCCGGACTTTCCCACTGGCGGGCAAATCTGCGGGCGTCGCGGCATCCACGACGCCTACACGACCGGGCGCGGCAGCATCGTCGTCCGCGGCAAGTGCCACCTGGAGGAATCAAAGGCCGGTAAGCGGACCATCGTCATCACCGAAGTCCCCTTCGGCGTGCTCCGCAGCACGGTGACGGAGAAGATCGCCGCGGCCGTCAAGGAGGGGCAGATCAAGGACGTGAGTGCGGTCAACGACGCCTCCGACCGCAAGAGCGACGTACGCATCGAGATCGACCTGAAGCGCGACGCCAACGAAGACGTCATCATCAATCAGCTTTACGAATACACGCCCTTCCAGTCCAGCCACCACATCATGAACATCGCCCTGGTGGATCGTCAGCCGCGGACGCTGACCCTGCCGCAGATGCTGGGTCTGTACATCGAGCATCGCCGCGACGTAATCCGCCGGCGGACGCAGTTTCTGCTGCGGCGGGCGAAGCAGCGGGCGCACATCCTGGAAGGCTTGATCCTGGCCGTCGGAGACATCGACGCGATTATCGAGCTCATCAAGAAATCGGCTGACCCCAACGCCGCCCGGGCGAACCTGATGCAAAGGCCGCTGCGCCTAACGGAACAAGCAACCTTGCGCAAGCTCCTGCCCAAGACGTTCGTCGAGCGATTCTCCAAGGGTGAGCACCACCTGACGGCCGTGCAGGCGAACGCCATCCTGGCGATGCAGTTGCAGCGCCTCACGGGCTTGGAGATCGAGAAGCTGGGCAGCGACTACACGAAGTTAGTAGAGGAGATTGAAGGGTATGAACGGTTGCTCCGCGAGGAGAAGCTGGTCCGCGAGGTGATCCGCAAGGACATCGAGGAGGTCAAGCACGCGTTTCCGAGCAAGCGTCGCACGGAGATCGTCGAGGCCGTCGGGGAGTTCAGAATGGAAGAGCTCATCCCCGACGAGCCGGTGGTAGTGACCATCTCCCGCGAGGGGTACATCAAGCGGACGGACGTGGATTCGTATCGCAAGCAAGGGCGCGGCGGCAAGGGCGTCCGCGGCAGCGATGCGAAAGAGGGCGACTTCCTTGAGCACCTCTTCGTCGTCTCCACGCACGACTACTTGCTTTTCTTCACGGATCGCGGGCGCGTGTATTGGGCGCGGGTGTACGATCTGCCGGCGATGGCCCGCACGGCGCGCGGGCGTTCGATCGCCAACCTCCTGTCGATGCAACCCAACGAGCAACACCGCGCCGTGCTGCCGGTGAAGGAATTCGAGGAGTCGTTTGTCTTCTTCGCCACGGCCAAGGGCACGGTGAAGAAGACGCCGATGGCCGCGTTCAGCCGCCCGCGACCCAGCGGGATCATCGCCATTTCGCTGGACGCGGACGATTCGCTGATCAACGTGGAGCGCACTTCCGGCGAGCATGAGATCGTGCTCGGTAGTCGTGAAGGGATGGCGGTTCGATTCCACGAAAGCGGCGTGCGGGCCATGGGCCGCGGCGCCCACGGCGTTCGCGGAATGACACTCGAGCCGGATGACACCGTCGTCGCGATGGTCGCGATCCAGCCGGGTATGTCAGTGCTGACGGTGTGCGAAAATGGCTACGGAAAACGTACGGACATTGAGGAATATCGAAAAACGCGCCGCGGCGGCAAGGGCGTGATCAACATCAAGACCACCGATCGCAACGGACGCGTCGTGGCCATCAAGGCCGTCGTCGATGACGACGAGCTGATGCTTATTACCGCCAAGGGGATGATGCTCCGCACGGACCTGACCGCCGTCCGCGAGATCGGCCGGGCCACGCAGGGCGTCCGCCTGATCCGCCTGGACGAAGGCGATAAGGTCGTCGCCGCGGCCAAGCTGGCCAAGGACGAGGATGAAGGGCCCGAGGGCGCGCCGGCGGGCGAAGCCGGGCCAGAAGCGCCCGGCGATACTCCCGACGCTCCGCCCACGGAGGCGGTTTGACCAGTTCTTACAGGTGACTTTGATCGTGCGGCGGGCAAAATACGACCTTGGGGCGTCCGAGGCGAGAGGGCTGCGCAACGGCGTTCGCCGCCGAATATCCGCGCGGGCTAAAGCCACGCGGCTCGCAATAGGAGAGAGAAAATGAGACGAGCGATTGGTGTGCTGGTGTCGGTTGCGATCGGTGCGACGGCTTTGGCCCAGGATGCGTCCAAGGGAGCGAAGCTGACGGACCCGGTGGAGATTCTCAAGAAGGCGGATGAGGCCTCGAAGCCGGTCAAGTCGTACCGCTACACGGCGTCGGCGGAGGGCCTGCACGCCGAGGCGGAACGGCTTCCCAAGGTTACCGCGAAGGTGACCGTCGGGCCGACGCAGGAAGGCAAGCAGCCGCTGGCGCGCACCGAAGCGAAGATCACCCGCCCGGGCTCATCGGACGTGGAAGAAGTCACCGTGGGCAGCGACGGCGAGAACTACTACGTCATCGACGGGAAAAGCAAGAAGGCCTATGTGGACCTGGATCCCGGCGTCGTGGGAGGGTTCCGTCGCGTCGTGGGAGGCTTGCGTATGGGGGAGTACGGCCACGCCACTCCCTTCTCCGACGAGATCAACGGCAAGGTCAAGGAATTCAAGGGCATCGAAAAAGTCGGCGACGAGGAATGCTACCACGTGTACGTGGAGTACAGCGGCGATTTCCCGGGTTTTGTCGCCGACTGGTGGTTCTCGACCAAGGATTTCCTGCCGCGGCGGTCCGATCGCACCCGCACCAATCCACAGACCGGAGAGAAAGGCGGCGGGAAGCTGGTGATCACAGGGCTGGAGGTGAACCCGAAAGTCGACGCCAAGGACTTCAAGTTCACCGTTCCGGAGGGGTACACCAAAGTCGATGATTTCGCACCGTGAAGAGCGGCGGGCCGTCACTCTTTGTGGTAGCCCACTATCCGCTTTCTTCAGCGAGCCGCGGTTTCCACGAGGAAAGGCTTGTTTGCCCAACTGATCGGCGTTTCCCGGCCGGCGGCGCCGCTAACGACTCGTCCCTGCACGTCGGCAGGGGAATTGGGCGAGCTGCCGGTGCGGCGATCCACAGGACGAATGAACCGCCAGGAACCCTCTGCGGCGCCTCTTGCCGATGCTTCAGGAACGAGAATCACCGGTGTCGTAGTGAATGCCACGGGCGGGAGACTGTAGGGCGCGGGCTCGGCGGGGATGACGATGGTCCGGCCCGCACCGCTTCGCTCAATGTCCGCAGCGAGCTGGGTGCGCGATCCCTGCCCGGTCGCGTCGAGCCAGAAATTCTGCATGTAGGTAAGCCCGCCAAAGCCCACCCATAGCGTGAGCAGCGCGGTCACCGGCCACCGCAACCACGCACGTCGCAAGGATGCGAGCGTACAGGCCCCCCCAATTGCGAGGGCAGTGTTGGTGAAGATGCCGAAGCGACCGTACTCGGCGGGCTTGCCTGCGCCGATGAGGACGAACTGGAGTAAGAAGACCACGGCCACGGCGATCAGCGGCAAAGCTTTTCGGTCTCGGCGAATGGCCGCGACCATCAGCCCGACGACGCCGACGATGGCGACGGGCGGGCTCGTCCCCTCGATGGTCAGCTCCACGACGCGCAGGAATCCCTCGCCCACCCGTGCTATTTCGTACATGGCGAGGGAGTTGCCGAAGTTGCTGCGCAGCACGTCGCGACTGAACAGCGTATTGGCAAGGACGTACGGGTTGGCGAGGAGATATACCCCCAACGCAATGGCTGTCCCCCGGATCGTGTTGTGAAGGAAATGTTTGCGGCGGTTGGCCGACGGCGGCGCGCTTAGGAACGCCACGAGTGGGATGAGCGTGAGGATCGGCCACGACGAAAGCACCATTCCCACCGCCGCGCCGCAGGAGACGCACAGCCATGCGAAGTCGCGCTTCGCCTGCGTCGATCCGAAGCGCATCGCGAAGTACACGGCGGCGAGCATGAGCACCGCGCCCGGCAGGTGCGGCTTTCCTTCGTGGGACATGCAGACGACGACCGGCATGAGCGCGAAAAGGAGCGACGCGAGCAATCCGGCGCGGTGTGGCGCCCGCTCGTCGGCGCTCGCGGCTGGGACCAGTCGATTCGCGATCGCATAGACCAGGACGATTCCCAGAAGGCCCCATGCGGCGGAGTAGGCCCGGGCGACGATGTAGAACTTCCCAAATTCGTCAGGATGATCGAGGTAAAAGACGACGTCGCTACGGACATTGATGAGGCCGAGAAGCCCGCAGAGCTTGATGAGGGCGCCGACGGGATAGATGAACAGCCCACCGTACTGATACAGCCGGGGATCGAGATCGAGCCTGCTCGGCCTCATCCCAGCCAGAGCCATCATGGTGATCATCTCGTCGGGCTGATAGGTGTAGAGGCGGTAGCGCAGCAGAATCTTGGCAATATCCTCGTCCGTGGCCGTCAGCGAGATCGGCAGCGTTTGATCCGAGCCGGGAGCGCTAGCGACCGAACGGCTGCGAAGGGGGTCCGCATCCACGTCCGCCCCCCGCGCCGGCGAGAACTTGCCGCCCGCTCCGGCCAAGCGGTGAATCTTCTCACCGGACCAGACTTCGCCGTCGCCGAACAGGTACTTGTCGATCTTGCGACTCGGCAGGCCCCAGGTGATGCCGACGATGGAGACAGTTGCATAGATGGCGAGGATGCCAACCAGCGCGCCTCGCCGAACCAAGGTGGGTGCAGGTTCCACTGACATCACTACGTCGTTGTCGGTGTTCGAGTGCGCAACGGTTGAGACTAACTGTCAGGTGGTAACTGTTGGTTCGCGGCCTTGCGATGCAATCGGTACCGGCGGGCCAGCTTCCAGCCGCACTCCGGGCACCGGCCGGATGTGTTACCGGTAAGGTTGTACTCGCAATGAGGACATTTGTCGTAATCCGGACGCGTTCGCATCGATGAGGTGTAGCGGCACCCACATCGGGCGCACTTGCGCGGTAATTGCCAGCCGTCGGCGAAACCGAAATCGATCACCGCCTGCAGTGCGAACCAAACCAGATTCGCCGCGACCACGCCCATCGTACGCAAGCTCCAAACGACGCGGTCATGGTCCCAGGATCGACAATTTGGACATTGGGCGGACATGATGGGACGTTACCGCGATTAGACTGCGCAATCTACATTACGGAACGGGTGTTTCGCAGCGGTTAGAGGCCTGCGGCAGATTGGGCTTGGAGCCCGCATCGGCCGGGGTGGCGAGTTCCTTGCGGCTGCGGAGTATGTGGTACAACCAGATGACGATTCCGATGAAGGCCACGGCGGCAATGATCCACAGCTCGTACTTTCGCACGTCTTTGATCACGGCCTCGATGGCCTCGCCGAAGAGGTATCCGCCGTAGCCGACGGTGACCGCCCACAGCCAGGCGCCCAGGAAATTGAGCACAAAGAACCTACGGGGAGAGAAACCTGTTGAACCGATGAGCACGGGCACGATGTTGCGCAGGCCGTAGAAATAACGAAAGCCGAGCACGACGAAGGTCTGATACTTGTCCAGCAGCGGCTGGATACGCTCGGCGCGGCGTTTCCATTTCGGTCGACTCATCACGAACTGGCGACCCTTGCGGTGGCCGAGCTGGAAAAAAAGCTGATCGCTGATGAAGGTCCCGATGAAGGCCACGGGAAAGACCCACTTCAGCTCGAGGTATCCCTGGTGCGCGGCGAGGCCGGCGAGGACGAGGATGGTCTCCCCTTCCATGAAGGTCCCGATCAGCAGAGCCCAGTAGCCGTAGTTTTCGATGAGCGACTGCAACGACATGGCCGTAGCCTACCCGGAGCGGGGCCTGCCGTCGCCGGATAGGACGCGCACCAAGAGCAGGGTCTGATCGTCCGCCTGTGGCCCGTGAGTACGGACGGCGGTCATGACGCTTTCGTACAATTCGCGCAGGGGAGCGCGGGCGTGCACGCGGAGCAGCTCTTCGATGGGCGGTTGACCGAGCATCCGATCATCGTCGTCGAACACTTCGGTCAATCCATCGGTCATAAGGAGAAAGACGTCGCCGGGTTGAGCGTGAACGCCGTTGGCCTCGAACGTCTCGTCCGCAGCGACGCCGAAGGGAAGGTGCTCGCTTTCGAGTGCGCCGACGTGGCCGTCCGCATTGCGGAAGTGCAGGATGGGGCCGTGGCCGGCGCCGCAGAAACGCACCTGCCCGTCAGTGCCGAAGCGCAGGCAGGCAGCGGTCACGAACATTCCCGGTCCGGCCAACTCGCACACTACGTGGTTGACGTCCTGAAAGAGGCCCTCGAAGGCTCGACTGCCGCGAAGCCGAGTGCGGATGGCGCTCTTCACCACGGCCATGATCACGCCCGCTTTTACGCCGTGGCCGGAGACATCGGCGATGAACACGTCGGTTTGTCCGTCGCCCTCGACGACGTCGATCAGGTCGCCGCCCATTTCAGCGCCGGCGACCGAACGGCCGAACAGCTCAAGACGGGGCGTGCTCATCGTCACAGGAGGGATGAGCGCCGCATGAATCTGCTGGGCCAGGGCCAGCTCCGTCTGCATGCGGATGGTTCGCGCTCCTTCGCGGCGGATGTAGCTGATGAACAGGACATAGCCCAGGACAATCAGGGCAATGCAAGCAGTGCCTTCGATGCTGAAGGTGAATCCGGTGCGAAAGTCGCGTCGAAAAACGAAGGCTGGGATGACGAACCAAAGGGCTTGCGAGGGAATGAGAATCCAGAAGACGCGCTTGCTGCGCAAGAATGCATAGGCCCAGCACACCGCCGTGAAGCCGCCGAGCACCGCATAGGCCGCGATCGCCGCCCAGGAGCGCTTCGGCTCGAAGCGCGAGATCATCAGCACGGACAGAGGCGCGAAGGTGAAGAAGATTGCGCCAAGCAGCTTGGCGCGCATGGTCAAAGCCAAGGAGCCGTAGAGATCGCCCTGGGGTTGTTTCTTGGGCATCGACCCCATCCTTCGGCTTAGAACGGCGGCGGGATCCCGAGTTGCCGGCAGATCAGGCGAACGAGGAAGTCATCAAGTTCACGATGTCGCGGGACGGTTGCCTTCTTACGCGCGTCGGCGAGATTGACGAACCGGGAGTGCTTCGCGCCCTCGCTTTGGAGATAGCAGCCGTACCCCGCCAGATAGCGGATTAGGTCTCGACGCTTCACGCTCGAAGGCGATCTCGAATGACTCTGACCTTTGGCAACTTGGACGTATCAAGTGGTGCGAGAATCATGCGTATTGCATCGCGGAGATTCGCCTTGGCTTCGGGCAATGTGCGACCCTGGGTGAGCGCGCCGGGAACGTCCTCGGACCAAGCCACCCACCATTTCTCCCGCTTGAGAAACGTTGCCTTATACGTTCTTGCCATCAAGCACCTTCAATCGCCATCTTACAAACCTCGGAATCATACGGGGAACACGCGCCTCAATCCACGCGCTCAAACAAGGTGGCGACGCCCTGACCGACGCCGACGCACATCGTGGCCAGGCCGCGACGGGCGCTCCGGCGCTTCATTTCGTGCAGGAGGGTGGTCGTGATTCGCGCCCCGCTGCAACCCAGGGGGTGACCGAGGGCGATTGCCCCGCCGTTGACGTTGACGCGAGTGCTATCCAGCCCAAGCTCGCGGATGCAGGGGATGCACTGGGCGGCGAAGGCTTCATTGAGCTCGATCAGATCGAGATCGGAGGCCTTCCGCCCGGCGCGAGCCAAGGCCTTTTGCGCAGCCGGGATGGGACCAAGGCCCATGCAGGAGGGATCGACGCCTGCAGTCGCTGAGGCGCCCACCCGAGCGAGGATGGGTAGTTTGAGCCGACGGGCAGTAGCTTCCTCGACGAGCAGGATGGCGGCCGCGCCGTCGTTGATGCCGGAGGAGTTGCCGGCGGTGACGGTACCGTCCTTGGCGAAGGCCGGCTTGAGCTTGCCGAGGCCCTCCATCGTTGTCTCGGGGCGCGGATGCTCATCGCGGTTGCAGACAACCGCGTTACCCCCCTTCCGCTCGACGGTCACAGCGATGATTTCCTCATTGAAACGCCCGGCCTCGATGGCTGCTTTGCACTTCGTCTGAGAGTCATAGGCGAAGCGATCCTGCTCTTCTCGGGAGAGCTTGTACTTCTTGGCGACGTTCTCCGCGGTTTCGCCCATGGAAAAGGGGTAGTACTCCGCTGCGAGCCCGGGGTTGGTGAAACGCCAGCCGATGGTCGTGTCGTAGATTTCGGCCGTGCGGCTGAAGGGAGCATCGCCCTTGGGTATGACAAATGGGGCTCGGGACATGCTCTCCACGCCGCCCGCGATCATCACGTCCCCGGCACCGGCTTCGATCATCCTTGCCGCGATGTTGATGGCGTCGAGGCTCGACGCACACAGCCGATTCACTGTAGATCCCGGCACAAAATCGGGCAGTCCGGCAAGCAGGACGGCCATTCGTGCGACGTTGCGATTGTCCTCGCCCGCTTGATTGGCGGCGCCGAAATAAACATCGTCGATGAGTTTGGGGTCGATCCGCGCTCGATCCACGAGCGCGCGTATCACCGTCGCCGCCAGGTCATCCGGCCGGACAGCGCTGAGCGCGCCGCCATAGCGGCCGACGGGCGTTCGAACCGCATCAATGACGACCGCTCGTCGCACGTGAGCAACTGTTCCACATTACCCCACTGCTCACAGAGCAGTGGCACACGCGCCACTGCTGACACAGCAGTGGCACACTCTGCGATCTTCACTATTCGGCAAAAACCGCCGCGGGTTCGTATCGGCCCGGCGCGACGGTCGTGTTGAAACCCTTCAACACTCCGCGCACCGTACGATGGCCGATTTGCTCCGCCCAGGCAAGGGGGCCTTTGGGGTAGTTGGTGCCCTTGATCATTGCCAGGTCGATGTCGCCGCCGGTGGCGATCTGCTCGCCGAGGGCGATGGCCGCTTCGTTGAGCACGGCGGCGAGGATTCGGACAAGGATGTACTGCTCGGTGTCGCCGGAGCGAGTCTCCCCAGCCCGCGCAGCGAAGGAGCGAACAGCGTCGCTCAGCAGCGGGGACACCTCGAAACTGCGCCGCTGCACCGCATACGCGGGCAAGGGATGGTCGCCGGCGTACGCGTAGAAGCCGCGTCCGGTCTTGCGGCCCAAGTGACCCTGCTTCACGAGCTGCTGCTGCATGGGATGGGGCTCGAAGCGCGGGTGGCGATTCATCTGTTCCCAAACGGATGTGCTGACCGCCAAGTTCACATCGAGGCCCACGAGGTCCATGAGCTCGAAGGGACCCATCTTGAAGCCGCCATGAATACGCATTACGTTGTCGATCTCGTCGATCCCCCCCACTCCTTCGCCGAGGAGCCGCAAGGCTTCGAGGTAATAGCCGCGTGCCACGCGGTTGACGATGAAACCCGGGGTGTCTCTTACGCGGACGGCGGTCTTGCCCCAGGCCACGGCGGTATCGAACGCCAGATGCACGGCCGCCGGGTTGCTCTCCCGGCCGGCGATGATCTCCACCAGCGGCATCACCATCACCGGATTGAAGAAGTGCATGCCCACTACACGTGAGGGGTTTTTCAGCCCTTGGGCAATCTTCTCTACAGATAAAGACGACGTATTCGTCGCCAAGACGGCGCTCGGCGCCGACTGCTCGAGCTGTCGGAACACGGTCAGTTTGACGTCCAGGTCTTCGACGACGGCTTCGATGGCGAGGTCAACTTCACGCAGGTCGCCCGGGCCGTGGACTGTCGACGGTCGACTGTCCGTTGTCGGTTCGGCTTGAACCGACGGATGGATACGTGCGAAGATGGCATCACGGTCGGCGGCAGACAGCTTTCCCTTTTCGACCAGGCGAGCCAGGCTCTTGTTGATGTTCTCGACGCCGCGCTCGACGAATTCCCGGCGGACATCGATCAAATGGACCCTGCAGCCGTGCGACGCGGCCAGTTGGGCGATGCCCGCGCCCATGGTTCCCGCTCCGACGACCGTTACCGTCTGAACCATCCCGCGTTGGCTCGCTGTCGCCCTTGTGTCCCTGTGCGGCGCCCAGGATTCCCTTGATCCCGCTGGAGCCAAATGGTATCATCGCCCCCCTCACGTGTCGCATAGGAAGAGTCAGGAGTCCCAAGTTTCGCTTGCAGAGGAGAGAGAACCGTGCGAGGCATATCGGTCGGGGTTGTTCTGGGCATCGCATGTGCGGCGGTGCTGATACGAGGCGGCGACGTGCGCGCCCAGCCGTGCGCGTGCAACAGCGACGTTACCACCCTCGGCGGAAGCGGAGTCAACGCCGTTGACCTCGCAGTCGTTCGAGACTGCATCAACGGCACATGCGGGCAGTGCAACAACAGCAGTTGCGACGTGGACTGCGACAGTGACGTCGATTACTACGACGCCGGCGTGGTCGCGTGCGCGTTCGAGGGGCAGTCGAACTGCTGCAGCGAGCCGGCGGGCGTGTGCGTGGACACCCAAAACGGTCCGCCGGGACCCCAATGCGTGATCACTACGGATAACTACTGCAACGTGTTCGACGGCACGTGGAATCCGCCCGGGGCCCTGTGCATCAACAACGCGCTCGTTCCGACCGTTTCCACCTGGGGCTTGCTAGCGCTGGCGCTGGGGACGTTGATCGCGGCCACGTTGATCCTCCAGCGCCGCAGAGCTGTTTCTAGTGTAGCGTCTCATTGATTTCTAGCCGTAACGAGCCGCGGGGCTTCAGCCCGCGCGGACGCACGGACGCCGACGACGCTGCGTAAAGGCGACAAACATACGGTTACACAATTGCGAGACACTACACTAGTTGACCGGTGCCATCGCCTGCGTGAGCATCCGGCGGTACAGAACCAGCAGAACCAGGCCAAGTAAGAATGTGATCACCATCAGAAGCGCGTTGCCACAGGAGAAGAACCCAAAAAAGATCATCCACCCGGGCACGGCGGGTACTACCACCGTGGCCGGTCCGCCAGTCACGACGGTCGTACCAGTACTCGCCGGGCCGTAGACTACGACGGGCTGCGGTGCCGTCGCCGCCGACACGTCTTCCGCCTCTTCGCCTGATGAATCCGCAGATGTCGTTGAGGCTCCGCCGGCGATTAGAGTTGTGGACGCTCCCGGCACGGAGGGGCCGTAGGGAACGGTGGCGCCCGTCGCGGCCATGCTCTGAAACTGAGGCATCGCCAGGGCGAAAAACACCTGCGCCGCGCATGTCAGCAATCCTTCAACTCCGATTAACCAGATCATCACAGTCGCCATCCGGCGAAGTCCCGTCCGGCGGGCGCGGATAGCAAGCCGGCGAAGGCAGATCAGAACGAGAATCATGGACGAAGCCATGAGGAAGATAGAAAGCGGCGCGAAAGCGCCCAACCAATGCGGAATGGCCATCAGATTCTCTGAGAATAGCCAGCCAAGCAACGCTGCGAACAAGCAGAGCATCAGAAGCCATCGTGCTGTTCGATTCACCGTGCTTGAAGGCGGGCGCCCTTTCGGGTTCGGCTCTACGGCTGTGATGAGCAACAAGCCGCCGATGCCGACGATGGCGAGTATGATACTGAGTACCACGAGCCAATCGCTTTCCGGATTGAAGCTCGGAGCACGTCCGGAGAAGGGGACGGCTGCGACGAGAGCGATGAGCAACGTCATTCCAACTCCGTAACCACCCAATGAAATCAAAACCAAGGACACTCCTTGGCGGATTCGGATCAACCAAGCCTTGTCCGCAAAACGCAGCTCGCTCGGCTCCAGCGAGTCGCTGACGCGACGGGCGCATTCCGGGCACAGCGCCTCAAACGTGCATGGTGCGCAGGTTGTAGCCGCATCCGATGCAGAGAGCGTCGCCAGCGATGGTCAACGTGGCGGGGTCGATGACGGCGATATTCAGAGTGTCGCTGACCGACCGCGCGCAGGCTGGACAAGCGGCGTCGAGGGCGATCCCCTGAAGGCTGGCGCCGCAGGGTGCGCAAGCAATGTTGCCTAGTTCGGGCATAGTGTCCAACGGCGCTCGGACGCGACAGTTATCCTAGCCCACCCTCGGTCGCTCAGCGATCGCGGCGGCGGCCAGTGTATGGGCGCGCGATTCGGCGGCGGCCGCGGCGAAGGCCTTGCGATAGCGAACCAGCAGGCGGACGTACCAAAAACCCAGGTACAGGGCGAAGGCAAGCAATAGGCACGTACCCGCAACCAGCCCGGTCGCGGACAGCGGAAATGCAGCTCCCGGGGTCGTCCCCGGCGTAGCTGGTGTCGCCGGACCTGCGATCGCTACGGCCGCGACGATACCAAGCACAATGCCCACCGCCGCAGTGACGGGAAGCACCCACATGATCAAGGTGGTCGATTTCGTCAGCTTGTGGTCGGGTACGCGGTCGGCGAACCTCCGCAAGTAGAGCAGCTCACCCCACATTACGAATACGCCAGCGAAGCCGAGGGCGACCGTAAGGATCCCGAGGAATGCGTACCATGCGCCGGCACTTGCGCCCACAACGGCCTTGGACATACCCGCCGGCGCACCGACATACTGCAACAGGCTTCCGCAAAACGAAGCCACGGCGCAACTACGTATGACGGTTCGGAGCGTGACGGTGTCCTCTTGCAGAGCGATCCGGGGCTCTTGTGTAGTGATCAGGAATGTCGCCCAGAGGCCCAACAGTCCCCCAATGACTGTGAACAAGGCGAGGACGCTAGCAGCCCGTGGCAAAACCCGTTTGGCGTAGCGGGTCCGACCACCGAGGAACACACGCCACCTGCGCCGCTCGCCGAAGAATGTAGCGGATCAACGGGTTTGCGGCGCATTCCACCCGTTG
>Ga0187893_10002105_pt1 | contig 44987 bp, 56 predicted proteins | sample MA1701074metaG_FD_139574 | JGI IMG/M metagenome (GOLD analysis project Ga0187893, IMG submission 139574) | White microbial mat communities from a basaltic lava cave in the Kipuka Kanohina Cave System on the Island of Hawaii, USA - MA170107-4 metaG ... | reverse complement strand
TTAATCCAAAAATCTAATTTTTCTTCACTAATTGACATTAATAATTCTCCATATTTATTTTTATAGTCTTCACAAAACCTTGAGCCTGTCTTCCTCAACTTTCATCAGTCACTAATCTGATGAAATCTCTGTGTAACTCTTTTCTAATATTGCAGTTTTGTTAGTTATAGTGTAAAATGAGTATATAAGTATGAGTAAAATTAACTCAGATTTTTAGAGATATATAAAGGAGAGAATTATGGGCTGGGAAAATCAATGGACAACAGCAGAAGACGCAATAATAAAAGAACTCTATCCAACTTTAGGGAGTAGAGGTGTTGCGAAGAAATTATCAAATAGAAAATATAAAAGTATAATGCAACGTGCTTTTAAACTTGGAATAGGTCTTGAACATAAAAATTCAACACATAAAAAATTAAACATTGAACAAGAAAAAGAAATTTTAAATTTATACAATACAACAAATTTATCTGTTTCCAAAATAAAGCAGAAATTAAATATAAACACAGGTCTCGACGCCATTTATGATGTTTTAAGAGAAAATAACATTAAAGTTGGAAAAACTGGAAATAGGTGCCGTTTGCGCACTGATGAGGAGGAAGAAAAAATTGCTTCCGATTATCTAAATGGAAAAGATATTATTGATCTTGCTTTTCAAGAACAAACTTCTGTATCTGCTATCCTCTTAATTTTAAGAAGAAGAAAAGTTGAAACAAGGAATCCAGCTTATGGTGGCCCCAAATTACGACCAACTTATACGGATTCCAGAGGTAGAAGTTTTAAATTTAGATCTTTCTGGGAATTAGCAATGGCAAAGTGGCTAGATAAGAATAATATCCAATGGGATTACGAAAAAGAAACTTATTATATTCCTTTAGGTAATGAAATAAAACGTTACACTCCAGATTTTTGGTTATACAATTATAATGGTAAAAATGTTATAATAGATATTAAAGGAAAAATTAATGAAAAACAATTTTTAAAAATAAACTACCTAAAAGAGAATAGAAAGGACTTAAATCTTCAAATATGGCATTATAAGGATATGAGGGAACTTAATATATTGCCGGGTAAATCAAAATTAAAGGAGAAATAAATATGGCGAGGTCCATAGAATCTGATCTTTACCATAAATAAATGTGGCACTAAGACTTATGATCTTAGTGAAAATCTCACTAACTGCTGGAAAATCTTTAGAGTCTAGAATGCTACAACATAAACTGCAAATGTTAAGTGTGAAAGCTTTAAGAAATTCTAGAATTAGACAATCAGCAGCCAAGTTGCTATTAAATAGCGAAAGGTTCAACGACTATTCCGTAAGGAAGTAGAACTTAAGTAAGTTCGAAAGGTGAGGAATCTTAAATATAAGATTATGATATAGTCTCATCTGCCTCGAAAGTTGCAGAAAATAAGTGGAAACGACTTATTTGTAAGATTAATGAGCTTTAGATTTCATTTCATCGAAGGACAAAATTTCCTCGATATAAATGCAGGATTTAGCAAGATCTCTGTACCAGATGTCGATGTAGCTGTAGCTGAATATCGCGAAGGTGTATTCAAATACACTCGAAAGTATCCGGGTATACCAAAAATTGGTGATATTGAATTAACGAAGGGTGTCATTAAGAAAGCTAGTGACTTCTTCGTTTGGGTACTTAAGTGTATTGATGGTGGTGAGACATATCGTTCAGATGTTACGATTGTCGAATATCATATTGGTGATGAATTAGGTATTAACGGAGCACCAAGTAGATTAATTAGACTTAAAGAAGCTTTTGCTATGAATTTTAAACCAACTAATGATCATGACGCTAGTTCATCAGAAGTTAGCGTACAAAGCATGAAATTAGTTTGTGAAGAATTCGATATCGAAGTAATCGAAGCTCAGTAAGTTTAATTAAATAAAAAGAAGAAAAGAGTAATAAAATACTCTTAGTGGTGTTACTATATCTAATGAAAATGGTGAAAAATGGCAAGAGCACATGATGATTTACAAGAACCATTAAGCTCTTTTAACTTTGCGTTAATTGAGATACCTGTTCCATCATTAGCTCCTGTTGCTTTTCCTATTAAAACTGGTTTTTCAATTGGTGATAAAAATTTAGTATCTTTTCAAAGTATTCAAATCCCAGATATGACAATCCAGACAAGACGGTTGCAGGAAGGTAATAATCCTTTCAGTCACACTTTATTAATGAGTGCAAGTCAAACTGGACAAGTTAGAATAAGACAAGCTGTAACACCTTTAAATGTTGATTTTTATTTATGGTTTACGCAGGCAATAAGTGGCATTAGTGTTGGGGCGCCGCGAAGAAACTTTATAGTTGTACATACACGACAAGACAAATTAATACCAAGAAGAGAAATATTCTTATGGGATTGTGTACCTGTTGGTTGGTTACCAAGTAGTGAATTAAACGCCAATAGTTCAGAAGTATGTATTGAAGAATTAGTATTAGAATGTAATAGAGTGGAAGTATTACCTGGAATAGTGAGTGACTAATGCCCTTAAGTAGTATTGGATTTGGAGTAGACCCTTTTGGCTCGGGCCAATTTGGAATGGGCGATTGGGCCGAACAGGTTACTTGGAAGATTATTCCAGATTTTTACAAAGAATTAGATAATAATAATTTAGGAAGTTTAGTAGATAAGCCACTTAGAAAATTTATTGATTCTATTAAACCATTATTTCAAGAATTAAGAATTAAACTATATAGATTTCCAACACTATGGGATTCTATTAAATGCCCACTGCCTCAATTACCAGCATTGGCTTATAATATTGGAATAGACATATCTTCAACACAGACTATTGAATTAAAAAATATAGTAACAGCACCTTTTACAATTAGTGAAGTAGTCCGTGGAAGTATCTCATTAACGACCGGTAATATTTCAACTATTAATAGTGATAACTTTACAATAATTAATGTCGTTGGAAATGGTTTTCAGATTGGTGAAAAAATAGTAGGTGCCAGTAGTGGTAAAAGTGCTGAAATTATTTCTATCACTGACGCCGGAACATCAAAAGTATTAAGAGTTAAAACGTTTCAAGTTGGAGAAACTGTTAAAGGATTAACGACCAGTAGTAGAGGAGTAATTGGATCTGTCTCCACAGATATTATCACTATTGATAGTATAACTGGAAGCGGATTTTTAAACGGTGAGACACTAAGTGGTTTAACAAGTGAAGCTTCGGCAGTAGTAAATGGTATTACAATAGATGGAAAAAGTGAGAGTTTCTTAAGAAGCCAAGTGCTTAATGCACCACAATTGTTTTTAAATAAAGGAACAGATAAGGGTTATAAAATTGCCGCCGCCTTTGAAGGTTTAATAGTAGATATCACCCCATTATGGGCAGAAGATTGTGGACCTGATCCTTTAAAAAGATTACTGACCATAGAGGACCCAGATGGGTCAAGTTATATAACTTATTATGATCACATAGCTTCTGATATGGTTAGTGCTGATAAATTTTATATAGATCCTTTTGATGCATGGCCTAGAAAAGTAGAATCTGTTCAAATTAGACCTGATTTGCCGGGCGGTCGTTGCAGAAGTTACAGTTTACGCTTGTATTTTAGAACTCCTGATAATACAGAAATAGAAGATTACGATTCAGTATCATTACGTGTTAAAAGAAATTTAGAACGTTTTAGACCAATACATGTTCGCTTTGATAGTATCAGGTTTGATGGACCAAGTGATTCTAGTGGTGATTGGTTAACAGGGCCAGTAATAGCAGAAAATAATGATACTGCCATATTTACTACGTCTGTTATTGGTGATCTAAGAGATTCTTCGTCCGCGTGGTCTATAACAAATTTTAATGCTACATCAGAGAGTTGATTATAGAAGATGAGTAGGATATACTGAGTATAGAGTAAGAGGTAATAAATGGCTAAAACGTTTTCTTTTCAACGCGGAACAAGTCAAGTAGTAACCATTGATACTATCAATAATCTGGTATCGCCACTAGGTCCAGTATTAGGAAGTTTACCTACGAGTGCAGCCGCATTTCCTGGAAAAATACAAAATTTAACTATTGATTATCTTGGTGATCCCTACATATTAGTGGTTACTGTAGGTGGAAATATCGAAGTAAGAAAATATGATGGAACTAATTGGGTTTTAAGCTCTGGAACATACACTCCATTAAGTGGCGGAACACAATTACCTATAGCTCTACAAATTATTAATGATAACTTAGTCGCTATTTGGTCAGAGAGCGCAAGTGGTAATTCTGCATTATCGGCAGTAATATTAAATAATACAACTTGGAGTGGTCGTTTAACCTCAAGTACGAATGCAAGTTTGGCTGCACATATTGGTGGGGCCACTGTAGTTTGGAAAAATGTAATTTGGATTGCTACAACAGCCGGAATTTCTTACTTTGTTCCTAAACAACAATTATCAGTTGCGTCTTCTACTGGTTATTTAGTTGGACACAGAGTAGAAGCCGGTTCCGGTGTAGGATTTGTTTCTGCTACGGCGGTTGGTCAAATTACGGTAGAAGTTCAATCAGGCGTATTCCCAGGAAGTGGAAATCTTGCCAATAGAGATACTGGTGCTTCAACAACAATAAGTGGAGTAACTTATACAAACGGATTTGGTGTTTTCGATCAAGGCTTTGATTCCGTAATCTCTAATCCTTTAATTAACAGCAGAGTGCCCCAAGGTTCTTTTGCATATTGGAACAATAATCTTTATTATGTAAGACCAGATGATAGTAATGGTATTAAATTATTCTTATTAAATTCTACGTGGTCAAGTCCTCCAGCACCCGCCGCGCCTCAATGGAATAGTGTTACCACAAGTGGCTTAACTACATCAGGTATTATGGTAGTAGGTAATGATATCGGTAATTATTGTTTATTTGTTAGTAAGCAGGATCAGCTATGCTTGCTGCATTCTGGCCCTGCCGGAACTAAATTAGCAAAAACCACAGCTTCTGCATACCCAGCTTTTACGGATGTATCTACAGATTTAATACCATCTGATTTAGTAACTGACCTTAATCTCGGTATTTCAATATATATTGATCCAAGACGCCGTTTAAATGAATTACAATGGTTCTTATTTAGAGATTCAACTAACAATATTACTACATTACTAAAATGGGATGGTTTAAGTGCATTTGTGGCACAAACTATCTTCAATACGAGTGATTTATTAGTAAACTCCGTAAGAACTGGAGATGCCCGCACATTTACAAATATACAACCGGCCTGTTATATTACAGGTGTTAACACATTAACTAGCCCCTCTTTTCCAGGTAGAGCTGTTATTACTTACGTTGTTAAAGATACTTTATCTAGAAATGTAGATATATTAGGCGAGTATTCCATTGACGGCGATCAATGGTTGCCAATGACAGAAGGTGGTGGAGATGATGGTAGTTTAGCTTTAACTACTTCTCCTGGTGGCACTACACATACTTTTTATTGGGATGCCTTTGCTGATTTAGATGGTACTTATAATCAAATACATATGAGAATTATTGCAAAAATCTCTGTTGCAACGGATGAAAGTCCTAGCACACCATTTATTGCTATAATACAAGAAGATTATTTAAGAAACCCAGTAAATAGAGGTGTATCTGAGAGACAATTATCTGTGAATGCCCCGACTAGGGGATATACGCCGGGCGAACCAATATTAGGTGGAACTTCTGGAGCTACAGCAACTATACAAACTTCAATTATGACGAAAACATTTTCCGGTGGCGTTGGCACATTCGTAGCAGGTAACTCTTTTTCAATGGTAAGTTCACCTGCTGGACAAGCAGCAAGTGGAAAAATTTTAACGGTTGCTGGTACAGTAGGAAGCCCTATATTAACATTAGATATTCAATCTGTTACGGCATATGTACCAACAAACGGCACTATTACAGATACTACATCTGGGGCGACCGCCAATACATCTGGTGGTCCAACCAGTGCTGACTTAACAGTAACAGCCTTAACTGGAGAATTTATATTATCAGAAACAATAACTGGTGGAGTAAGTACAGCGGCAGGTTCATCTAATAAACTCAGACAAAAATTAGGAATTAGCAATGTAAGTGGTGTAATCTCTGCTGGTCATACTATTACATCGGGTGGTGCCACCGCAACTATAATTTCTGTCACTTCAACTTCATTAGTTGTAGACAAAACAGCAGGAACATTCAGTGCGGGTACATCATTTACAACTTCCGGTGCAGCAAGCGGTAAAATAAATCTTGTTGATTCCAGAGCCGTAGTTGTAGAATCTATACCTGCGGACGAGACAACAAGTTTGGAAGATTTCACACAAGTAACATCAATAGCAAATCGAGCACGTTGTTCCTTAGTATTTCAGGGAAGATTGAGCACTAATCAAACTAAAGTAAGATTTTTGAAAACTATATTGCACGGTGCTGGGACACTAAGACAGTTTAAGTTATCCGCTTTCGTAGCTGGACAGGGTGCGTTAAATCAATATAAAACATCATCAACTTATTACAATCTTTCAACCGCTCCGTTGGCAGATACAGAATTATTAGTTCAGGATCTAGATTTACTAAATCAACCCAGCAGCACTGGAAAGAAATATTCGCTAGTTGTAGACTTAGAGCTTGATAATGGTGATTTAATAGTTTGCGGCAACCCTTACTTCCGACATGAGTAATAGTAAAATGAGTAATAGCAAGAGGATTATCAATGGCCGTATTTCCTAATAAAGTCTTTGTTAAAGAGGACATAAAGTTTAGATGGGAAGAAAGATATACATCAGAAGGAATTAATAAGAAATTCTTAGGTATTCCACGTGGTGTTTATCTTGGATTTATTCCTGTAGTTACTCCCCCAACTACTTTAGTATTACAAAGAGACGCAAATCAAAAAGTATCGCTGATTCGAGTCGAAGGTGGTGATTTAGTATCTAATCCTGCCGCTCCAGCTATGGTTGATATTATAACTACTTCTGATGTAACGTTGGATTTTTCAGGACATTCTACGTGGCCTGTTTATGTTATCGCAACTGCCTCATTCTTGGTTGGAGATACAAGTTCAGGTCAACTTATTACAAGAACAACCCCAGCCAGTGGGCCGAAAGAGGTGAATGTTTGTAAAGTAGATAGACCAGGAAATACAGGTAATATAGTAATAACACCCAGCACTGTCTTTCCGACTAACGATATAACTGCACGGCAAGAACCTTATGCTTTCACTGGTCAAACTTTTGGTTTCATGCCTTCTGGTTCAAAAGAGAACTTAGATACTGCATTATTGACTGCTAATGAAGTTATTGCTGCGAGACAAAAACTAAATGGTATAATTGCGCCGACATTCGATATAGGATTTCCACAAACTACTGGTTTACCTAAGAGATTAGCAGATGATTTAAGCGCCCAAGCTGTTGCAGGAAGGTTGGGGAATCAGTTAGTAAATGTTCGATCTAATAGTTATCCAACTCCCGGACCATTATACGATGTAACGCTCACACCCCCAGCATCTGGTTATAATATTGGTAGTAGAGTTACTATTAATAGTGGTGCGGGATTAGGTACTGTAAGAGATATAGTTGGCGCCGTTTTAACTATTTCATTACATACCGGAGTTTTAAACTCAGGTGATACGTTTGCACCAATATCCCCAGATGTCGGCTCAAGCGGTAATATTGCGGGCATAACAGTTAGTAGAATTAATATCTCGGGTTCATTTTCAGCCAAACGTAGATTCTCACTTAGTAGTAATTTTCCAGTGATTGATGGAAGTGGTGGAACTACTTTGGGAACTGATAAACCAATTGGCATACCTACTGGTGGTACAGAAGACTATGATCCAACTTTAACAGGCGTTAAACCAATTACTGGCGCTATCGTATCTACATCAGTAAATGGATTCGTTCTTACATTATCTGCTATTACAGGAACATTTATCCCTGGAGAAAAAATAACAGGAACATCAGCAGGACCACCAGTTGGTTTGTTACACGATACTAATTATCCTACATTCTCTGGAACTATGTTATCAGGCACATTTACTAATTCTGAAACTATAACTGGTGCATTAAGCGGAGCAACTGCAACTGTAACTGCGGCGGTTATTCCAAGTGTTAATGATACTGTTAGAAATGTTTGCTATATAAATAAATTCGATACTGGTGAAAGACTAATCGACGCGGGTATTAATTATGCAAATGGATTCTCTCCAACCATATTGGGTATCCCAGTTTGGGGTAGACTTGAATTAAAAAGTAATGACTTACTTCCAGAATCTATAAATTTCGTACAAGGAACTAACACTGTTGCGATTCCTTCTACTTCTGATTGGACATCTTTAAAGAAAAAACTGGGCGCTGGAGATATAGTTTTAGCCCCAGATGGTCGTTATTACGAAATTACTTCGATATCAGAGACTCTTCAACAGTTTGTAATTCATCAAAATTACTTAGGAACTACGGCATTAGCGACTACCAATACGCCGCGACGTTCAATTTGGGTTAGATTAGTAAGAAAAAATGGATCCACTGAAGAATTCGTTGGATTTTCAGGAGCAACAGCTCTAAGCCTACAATTCTTCTATCCAGTTTGGTTCTCATTAGAAAGATCTGTATATAATTCTGAATTACAAAAATTTGCGGCTGGAGATCCTATTCTCCCTGATGCTACTACTACAATTAAAGGTAAAGTAGAACTAGCAGCGAACCTAGAAAACGCTGCCAACGTCGTTGTCCAAGGAAATGATGATCGAGTTAATTCGCCAATACAGGGTGTAACGATACCTGGTAGATTTACACACGTACAGGCTGGAACAAATGTAGTTTTTTCACCTTCTGGATCTAATTTAATAATAAATGTTCCAACTGGTGGTACAGGTGGCACAGGTCCAACTGGTCCTCCAGGTCCCGGATTTAATAATTTCCAGTATGGCCCTGTAAGTCCTATACTATCAGCCGGACCTATTAGTTATAGTATATCAACAAGCTTTGCACCAAGATTTGCATTCGTAAGTATATCATATTTTCAATTTCCAGGCCCAGATGGTGGTGCGGCCTCAGATATCTTAGATATCACAGGAATTACACACGGTCCTGGCAACTCTGCATCAGTTATCGGTTCATTCAGTGTTCCAGGTTCGGCAGATACAAATATTAAATTAATGTTAGGAGCCGCAGGTTAATGAGACAATATTTTGGTTATAAAGAAGACGGAACACTTTATTCCATGGAAATGGTTGGTGGTGGTTTTCCCGTAGAATGTGATTTAGAAAATCCCGACAGTAAACATCCTCATGCAGTATGGATAAGAAAAGAAAGGGAAAAAAGCGATCCAGAAATAATCGGTTTTATCTGCTATGATTGCCAGTGCCCACAAGGTGGGCCAGGTTGTGATTGTCACGTTAAAAAGAAATTTAATTCTTTAGCAGTGGATAATAAATTAGTAGAAAAATCAGATTTAGGTGTCCTAGTTGATGGAAAAGAAATTGCATATAAAAATGGAGAAGCCACAGTTTATAAGAATCCTGGTGAGAAATTAATACTAAAACTTACGGGAAATACAGATGATTCGATTGTTATGTCTATGGTTGGCAGTATTTCTGTTTATAAACTATTTCCTGATATTGTAAGTTTATCAATGACTGGTGGAATAACGGAGGGCTTAACCCTAGTTGCACCAGGGCAAGGTCTTACAGGAACTGTTGTATTTAATAGCGCAAAATTTAAACGCTTAAAATTATATGTTAAAGGATTCGCTGAATGAATTTAGAAAGAGAAGGAAAGCTGGGATTAAATTATAAAATAGATGATATAGTATATGATAAAGAAGCAAGAGTAAGATTTCTTTGTAATGATACTATCTTATTAATAGAAGATGCATTTAATTTTGGCGATAAGCTTATTGAAGTAACTTCCTCAAAAGATCATTGGAAAGATGCTACAATAGCAAATAATTATAAGCATGAAGCATTTATTGACCAAAATATTCGCTCAAACAGCGGTTTACCACTTCTTGGTGGTTTAGATGAAAATTATGCAAAATTTGAAGAAATATTGCGTGGTTTGGTAGATATCACTTTAAAAGTTTATAGAACACATAATGATTTTATAGTAGTAGATGAGATGTCTTCACTTGATTTACTTCGTTATGAAGTTGGGCAAGAATTTAAAATGCATGTTGATACCATAAAAGGCCATGCTGAATTTAGTAAGCGTGTTCTTTCTATTATATTTTATATTAATGATAACTATGAGGGTGGCGAATTACTATTTAGTAAACAAAATGTTAAGTTAAAACCAAAAGCTGGAACAATATTAATGTTTCCATCTAACTTTTGTTATCCCCACGCCTCTCTTCCAGTCACTAAAGGAACTAAATATAGTGCGGTATCATGGCTGTCTTAGAACAAAAAGCTTCATTTTCTAGTTTATTAGATTTAGAGGGTAAAGAGTTCTCTAAGACAGTTGATTATTTTCTTGAAGATAAAGGATTTATTATCGTTCTTAATCGAATGTTTCCATTTGGAGAAGAATTAATAGAATTTTCTAAGCAAAGACCAGATCTATTTTTTCAAGCAACCGTTGTTAATGGCAATAATGCTTATCAAGATACTAATTTTAGATCAAGTCAAAATATGTTTATTCACTCTTCGAGAGATCCAAGCTTGGAGAGATTTCAAAATTGTATAGCGTCCTTTGTTGCTAATGCATCTCAATTATATCGACAAATTAATAAAGATTGTGTGCTATCGCACGATACAGGTTATGAGCTTTTAAAATATGAAGCGGGGCAATTCTTTGGCCCCCATGTGGACATCATTTACAACTCAGATAAGTTTAATAGAAGAAGACTTTCTATGCTAATTTATCTAAACAATAATTACACTGGCGGTGAATTAAACTTCCCAAGACACGGTATGATGCTTAAACCAGATGTGGGCGATATTCTAATGTTTCCATCAGAATTTATGTACCCACACGAATCTCTGCCAATTCTTTCAGGCACAAAATATGCTGTAGTTACTTGGTTGGTTTGATTAGTATTGTTTCTTCTCTGTTCCGGGCTTGAGTAGTTCCTTCATTCTTTCAACAGCTTCTTTCTGAGCTTTAGCTTTTTCTTCAATATCCAGTAATTGTTTGGCTAATTCTCTTACTTTTAATTGATCTTTTATCGATGACCCATCTTTTAGGTCCATTACATAACCAAACCCATTAAGATCTAATAATGTTTTAATCTTATTTATTGAAACACTAAGTGTTAAATTAGTATAAAGACTTGAAGGCGATCTTCCGCTTATTCTCGAAAGTAAACCTAATAATTCACCTCTTTTATTAAACAAACCACCACCTGAGTTTCCAAAATAGGCTGGCGCAGTTGAAGATATATTCCCTCTGACATCTAGACTACCAATATTTCCTAATGTTATAATTGGAGGCTCAAGCATTGGACAGCCAATAGTATATACAGGATCAAATATTCTCATGTCCTCTAGATTTTTAATAAGTGGCGCTACTTCGTTAATCGCCTCAGTAGTTTTAACCTCTAGCATGGCAATATCTTCTACAAAATCTATCATTACTAGTTGGGCAGGATGTGAAGAAACTGCTACTATATATTTATTATCATAATATTTAAATCTATCAATAAAACAATTCTTATCGTCTTCCATTACATGAGCACAAGTTAATATATAATTATAGTATAATATTTTATTATTTTGTTCTGCGTACGGTTGACTATGAATTATGACACCTGAACCGCCGCTATTACCTTCCATTGGAGATCTAATCTTTCTTATACGTACAACTGTCTTAAGTGCTTTTAAAGCAATTTCGTCTGATGGATAATTTTCTAATTTTTCTTCTACAATTGAATTGCTATCAACATGTGCTACAGCAACTGATTGATTAATATTCTGATTATTTTTATTAAATACTAAACCTAAACAAAGCCATGTTAATATTGAGGAGACCAGACTAAGGGATAATGCAACGTAAGAGCGATTCATTCTGTTTTTCTCCTAATTAATAACTCATAAGTAACTATTTAATTCTAGCAAAATAACCACATTAAAGCTTTATTTTTCGTTATTATTTTGTTACTATAGTATTAAAGGAGATACAACATATGAAGAAATTACTATTGATTATTCTCTTATCTTTACCAATGGGATGCTCGGCAACTAATATTTCAACTGCTTATCTCGAAGCAGATAGAAAAACTTTTGACGCAGTTAATCCCGATCTTACTGGGTATTATCTACATGATCCTGCGTTATCTAGTGAGGACCGCGATATTAAATTAAAGACTCTAAAACGCTGGCAAGATAGATTAGAATACTTTGAAAAACTAGATAAAGAAGGTAACAAATAATTATGGAATTTGATTTTGAAGCTCTACAAAAAGAATTAGAAGATAAAATTCTTAATCAGGTAAAAGCAGACTTAGACTCAACTTGGGATCAACTACAACCACAGGTAGTTGATGGTCTTAAAGACTGTGCAAAAATGTTTAGTAAGCTAACTATTAGAAAGCTAAAAAATGAAGACGTTGGTAATCTTGAAGACCATATTAAAGCCCAAGTAGCATCTCTAAAAGTAATGGGCATGTCAATTGTTGCCGAAAACTTCTCAAAATCTGTTAAGAAAGTATTAGAAACATCAGCGGAAATTTTTGCTGTATTCATAGCTAAACTAGTTAAGAGTGTATTACCACTACCTTAACCCGGAACAGATTAGACTTTATTTTCTAGTCTTTTCTCCCACTTATGATTAAAGCGACAAGAGTATAGAAATATTGCTATATTCTTGTCACTTTCATTTTTACCAACTAATGACGAGAGTTCACCAATAGTTGTAGTATTCCTCTTAGCACAATCAGGACATAATTGTCTAATATCCATATTATTTAACATGCGTTCTTCCATCCATCCTTGTAATAATTATTCTTTCTTCTTTTTGATTATTTAAAATTCTTTTATTTATCTCGTCACGTAATTTATTTATTTGTTCTAAATGTTCTGGATCCTTAGAATAAGGAACTACAGACCAACAATATTCACTTAATTCAGCGCACATATCTTTAACTTTTGTTTCAGATTCATGCGCGGCTTGTTGTAATATTGCTGTCCTTACAGTGTCTGGTACATTATCTTTTAAATATAATTTAAATAATTCTAATAGAAATTTTCTGTGGCTCCTAAAAGCCATATCATAACGATGAATCAACTCTTTGAGTTTCGGATCATCTGGTAACATTAAAGTTCATATCTTGGAATACCATTGCTGTGACCGTTATGTGATGGCACAGCATGTATCACACCATTACTCTTATATAAAGCAGCATCTTTTACTTCTTGTATAAAATCTTGACGTTCAGCTAGTTTCTTAGCGAACGCGCGATCGGTAACTAATAAATCATTATACTTATCTTCTAGTTCAGCCAACCTAGAATCTGTCTCTTTGCGGCGTTTTTCTTCAATACGTTTTTGATTGTCAATTATTTTCATCTCTAATGCTGTCCTTGGTAAATCATTTCCTGGCATTAAAGGCATAGGACCGTCTGGTGTGCTACCAGGAGGTGCATTTCCTTGTAATTCTGACTGCTGTTGCATAGCTAATTGTTGCTGTTGCATTGCCATAGATTGCTGAATTTCTGCTTGCGCTTTCATTTGTTGCATTTGTCTATCTAACTGAATTTTGAACTCTTTATCTGTTTGTTTATCGAGTGCCGCGATCTCTTCATCAGATAGCTTAAATACGAATCTACGAACCCACTCTTGACTCATATGTGGCATTACTCTACTAGCAAAATCAGCTCTAGCGTTTCTTAATTCCATTTGAGCAAGTTCATAGATACCAGATGGCACTGTCATATGAACTGTAAAATCAACTTCATACGGATTTTTTTGTCTAGCAGCTTTATCAATTAGAATTAATTGTTCGATACCTAATTTAATTTCTTTTTGAATGGTTAAAGTAGTTTTTGCCGCCCGTACATCTTCAGATGACAAAATAGACTTTTGTGGTATTGCACCCTCTTGACCTAAATAATTCCTCGGAACCATTAAGCAACCATGCAGCATTCTCTTAAAGTAATTAATATCTTCCATGTGAGAATAGATTGGTCCCTGAAGAGTTTGAACAGTTGCTAAAGGCTTTCCATCTCTACTTGCAAGTAGCACGTTCTCATCGTTGGACAAAGGATTAAATCTTAAATCTAATTGATTCTTTGTTGGATTAACGAGCGGTTTTTTGTTAATTTCCATTTTAGTTTTTCTTAAAAAAGAATCAACTTTATCAGGGGGAACATCTGTTACATCGACGGTGTAAACAAAACGGCTAGGACTTCGTAAAAGCCGATGAATCATCACGGCGTCTTCAAGTAATACTAATCGTTTCCATATCCATCTTGCGTTATCTCCTATACCGCGCCCGTAAGTACTCTTGCGTTCTGTACCTCTTAAACGCATATGTATTACTTGCCAGTCTTCAAACATAGCAACATGCTCTGGAACTACACCTTTTCCGGCAAGAGCTGCTTTCATATTCTTGGTGTCTTCAGTAAATTTTCCAGTAACATCTTGGATATAACCAATAAGCGCACCATCTGCTCTTTCGATTCTACGCACTGTGGGTGGGGGTAACGCATTGAGTGCAACTACACCATTCTCATTAATTAATACCTCGGAAAATGAATTTCCGTAACAACTTAATTCATATGCTATCGGAAATAACTCTTCTTCTAAACGAAGTTTCTTTTTAATTAAAATATCGGCTGCATTTTTAGTTGATTCATCTTGCGAAGTGACCCAAATAGTTCGACCAGTATCTATATCTGGTTGCGTAGAATCATTAGCAAAATAAAAGAATGCAGAATTATGACAGACTACACCGTTAACAATTAAGTTATGTGTTTCAGTTGTAACATCAAAAACACGCGAAGTTCCATCTTCTTCTGGTGCAGCTAAAACTGTAGTATAGCCACAACGATGATGCATTAAGAAACTCATAGAGTTAACATTAAAGCCAGGATACATACTAACTACTTCGTCGCCGGGTTGTAATGTCTCTGCGTTTACATAACCTTTTTCTCTATGAAGAATTTTGTGATCTTTGGTGACACGAAGTTTAGATCCATTAGAAAGTGGTATCTTATATATAGTTTGATTTATACCAGTTAATCTTGGTGCAATAGCTGGTGCCTTCGTTATTCTACAAGATTCTCTATCGTAAACTAAAATTGAAACAGCGGCATCATCAAAAGCGAGTGATTCAATTGTAACTGGTTTTACCATTGAACCATCTGTAGTATAAACTATTGAGTCACCTGCAAAGCACGCGATGTCAGGGTATTCTTTCATGGACTCCGCGTCAGCGTATCTATCCATCAAATTTTGTGAAAGCGTAAGAAGGCCACCAATATCATCTCTGCCCCACATTGAAGTAAGAGAAGACGGTAGATTTCTTTCTGCTTCTAGAGATGGCGAAAGAGCTTTATCTATTTCATCTCTTTTACGGCCAAATACTCTACGAAGTGCATTAATAGCTTCGTCACGTAATCCCATGTAGCTTTAAATTACCTTTCAAATAATGGTTGTATAAACTAGTTTACAATACCATTATAGCTACATTTAGGTGGTTTTCCAGCTATATAATCCTATTACTTTGGTTCTAAAATAGCCTTTAATTGCTCTAAATCAGGGTCAATTTGAGATGAATCCGGTGAATCCGGGATTTCTACCGATCCTGGTGATGATTGAGCTAATTGTTCGTATGGAACATTCATAAAAGATTCACCAGGAGATATATAATAAAGAATTTCATCGATTGAATTATCTGATTCAATGCGAGATTGTATAAGTAGCTTGCCATCTTTACTAAATGATAAAAAGACTTTCATTGAGATATCTCGTTACTATCTTTAGTCACTGAATTAATAATATCTTTTATCTGTTTCATAACTGCTGGGAAAACAGAATTCATAACATCGATAGTATAAACTGAACCAACACCATGAAGTGCCGCAAAACATTCAGCAAAGCATTCAGAACGCGCGTAATCGCCGTCTTCTACATAGATAGAAAGAAGTTTCTTTTTATCTTGTGATAAACGACCAATATCAGAAACATGTGCGTATCTAAAAGCTTCTAAATCAGAAAATAAATTATGTAAATGTTCTTTAGAAGTATATTTAGGTGCTAATGAGTCAAACGCATGACCCAGAGAGTGGCATAGAAGACCTAGTGGGTTTAATGAAGGTATTTGATCGCCTTTTGGACCATCAACAGTTTCGACCAATACTATTTTATTAGAATCTTTTAAATATGAGGACGAAGTTAGATGAGCTATTGGATCTTTAGTTTCGTGGACTTCATCGATAGAATGAGAAACAAGTATTTCTAAATCATTATCTTTAAGAATCGTTCTAATGGTATCTGGAACCTCGATAAGACCTTTTGTTATTGCTTGTTTAAAATCTTCTGAGACTTCTGTTAAATATTTAACAGGAATAATTAAATGGCCTTCTAAGATTTTTTCTGGCTTTACATTTGATTTCGGTTCTGTTTCTGAATTAACCATTTTTGGATCAAGTGGCTCTGTTGTATTATCTTTAGATACGTAGTCTTTATCCTGCTCCTTAATAAAAAGCGGAGTCCTATTAGAATTAAAATTAAAAGATTTAAGATTTTTTCTACTCATTAAGACAATCCATTATAGGGGATTTTGATTTTGAAGGTCGCCAAAAAGTGGTGATCTTTCTATTGTTGGTATAAATTCTTTAGTATCATCTCTTTTACCAAAAGTGAATCCATTTTTAGTAATTATTTCTTTGAATGGTTTTTGTCCTTTAAATTGTTTAGCGTAACCCTTCTTAAGATAAGCTATTGTAACATGTGGCTTATATAATTTATAATCAGTTTCATTAGGTAATTTATCTAATGCTTGCTGTAATTTATGTAAGTCCTTACTAGCTACTGAGATAAAGAGAACATCATGATCTGGTTTTGAGAAAAAGTCAAGTTCATCTAATGTAAGTGTTATAGTTTTTCCAAATTGTTTAGCTATTGGTTTAGTTTGCCCTGGATTATCACTTAATAGTCCATAAAGTAACGTTACATGAGGATTTTTTTCTAGACCATCCGGAGCTAACCAGTCTCTTTTAAGATTTTTCTTTACCCAACTCTTTATTGGATTCTCCAATTCTGGTAAATCAACTTGTGTTGTGGCGTAATCCCATTTAATTGCATTTAACATAGTTTATTGTCTTTTCTTTGTGTGCATTACTAATACTTTTGATACTGTCTCGTAAGGAAAAGCTATAACGCTGCCATCCTCTCGTGTTAAAGATACATGTTCTTTATCGATTTGTATATCTATAATAGATGACATAAAACTTGGTTTATTAAAAAATTCCACTTCACAAGCCCACGGCGTAATTGGCGGTGAATTTGGAAGTGTTAATTCATCTTCTGGATCTTTAGGTGGTTGCTCTTTTTTTCTAGCCATTTTACACCTTTCCTTAATAAAGAATTTAATACTATGATACTAAAAGTTATCCAAACTATCCAGATTATCCTCCATATCTGTAGATTTTCTTATTATTACTATATCTACTAAAAGTTTAATAAAAACATAAACTAAAATAGGAACTAATACAATTCCTATTAATAAATTACCTAATAATGAGATTATATTTATTCTTTCGCTAATGATATCACTTCATTATTAGTTGAGCAGTGCTAAAAGCTTTTTGTTGCAATTCTTCTAGGGTTGTATCATTTTTTACTATTATATCAAAAATTTGTTCACCGCGACGAGCCAATCTTTGCATCTTTAAAACCTCATATTCACTTGCATGAAGAAGTTTAATATTATTAGAGAAAAGAGCTAAGAATTTCCACAGATATTTAAAGTAACCATAATTAGGAAGATTGATACTAGTATCAGGTCTATGTATTAAAATATTGATAACTTTAATATTCTCATCTTTATCTTTTAAAAATGTTCTTTCGTTTTCAAATCGACCATCAGTGACCATTACATATCTAGTTTTTGATTGTCTAATACGATCTTCAACCCTATCAATCCAAATATTATCAGATATTAACTTTTTAGCTATTTCTGTACCGAACCATTGAAACCAGTGGCGGCAGGTCTTCCCATAAACTTTGTAAGATTCTTTAACTGCTTTTGTACCATAAGCTACTTCTTTTGGGATTCCTAATAATAAACAGGTAGTATCTTTAATTGGATCGGCAAAAGACATAGTGGTTACACTTTCTTTTGGTAAATATTTAACTAAATAATTAGCAAAGGTATCTTTTCCATGCCCCGCGCGACCAAAAATAACAATGACAGTCTTCAAACTGAATTCTCCATTTCTGGGTATTACTAATTTATAAGGATGAGACGTGACTCTAACAACTTCATCAGTCACTCTGATGAAACAGTTATGGTTACGTGTTTCTACCTAAAGGAGCGTTACAATGGAAAAAGAATTAATAGAACAAAATACCATTCTCTTAACCCTTGCTGGTTCATGGAGTTATGGAACAAATATTGAAACAAGTGATAAAGATTATCGTGGTATTTGTTTAATACCAGATAAACGACTATTCTTTGGTTTTGATAAATTTGAACAAAAAGATAAAGGATGGAATGAGGGAGAAGATAAAATAGTTTATCACCTGCCATTTGCTATATCTTTATTTTTACAAGGAAATCCTAATTCATTGGAGCTATTATTTTCTGATGATTCTAGTCTACTTAAAATAACAGATGAAGGTAGATTATTAAGAAATAATAAATATTTATTCTTATCTAAAAAGGTTAAAAATAAGTATTTAGGCTATGCTATTTCTCAAATGAAAAGTCTTGAGGCAAAGAAAAGATGGAGCCTAACAGTGCAAGAGGCACCAGAACGTGCAGCTTTTACCCATAGAAAGACAATATTGGTTGGTCCGATGGGACATACATTTTCAGAAACTTCCAAATTGGTCGAGATTAATAGAACTTGGGAGGAAGCAAGTGGAAAATGGATGGAAGTAACTGTAGAGAATTTTGATAAAGGCAGCTATGAAAAGGCCAAGTTGGATTATAATAACTTCAAAACTTGGAGACAGAATAGAAATCCTGTTCGTAAAGAGATGGAGGATAAACACGGAAGAGACGGAAAATTTTCGCTTCACCTCGTAAGATTATTACGACAATGTTACGAAATTTTAACTGAGGGTGTTTTAAGAGTTAAAAGACCTGACGCTGCGGAATTACTAGCAATTAGAAATGGTGAAAAGTATAGTTATGAAGAACTTGTAGAATACGTAAAAGAAATGGAAGAAAAAATAGAACAAGCTTACGAAAAAAGTAGTTTGCCAGAGCTACCAAATTTTGGCAGAGTTGAACAACTTCAAATGGAAATAATTGAAAACTCTTTGAGAAAGGCAGGGCAATTATAATGTTTACAATGATTTTTATTTATATATTAAATTTAGTCTTTAGTATTTGTAATGCATTTTTCTGTGGACAAATATGGAAAGACGCAGTTAATGGATTTCAATGGTTAGTTAAATGGTCTGTTGCTACTATGTCGGCGGTAGGATTTAGTTGGTGCTTCTTAATGCCAGCAGCCTTCTTGGGATCAAAATTTGGATTGCTAGCAGAAGGAACAGCAGCCTTGGCACTGGGCTATGGTGCTTTAATTTTTATACCATTGGTGGTATTGACTGGAATTATAATTACACTGAACTCTTGGAGAATGTTTTTTCAAAGTAAGAGTCTGGGTGATGGTTTAGTAGCAGGTTGGAATACTTATGCCCAAGTCCACAATACTTACAATGCTGTGACATTTCTCCCAGATATCTTTAAAGATGTACTTAAAGCTAGCACTAGTTCCGAAAAAGACTCGAAATCCTTAGTAGCTGCAATAGTTTTAGCTTTAGGTGCAGTATCCTTGGGAGTCTTAATTACTAGATATATTATTTTAACTACTGCTTATGGAGCGTAGATATAATTGCAGAGTTTCTAAATATATAGTTAGTTAAGCAGAAGAAATTAAATAAAAGACTAACTACTATAATAGTATAAATTAGGGCCGAACTATTACCCTTTACTTTAGGTTCTAGTTTCGGCTCTTTTAATACAATATCAGCAATTGGTAAAATTAAGTCTTTACCTTCTTGGTCTCTGACTAACCAGGCAAAAGTTCGATTATATTTATCAGCAACTTTTCCATACACTTGTTCAATAGTTATAAAAGGCCCTTTATTGGTAGAACGTTGCCAAACTTTAGTGCTAGATTCTAAGGCCCAGAACTTTTCCTCTGTGTTCATAGTTTCAAATATATCATCAAATTTAATTTCTGAAAGTGGTGTCTTCTCTTCCATCAGTCCTTCGATAGTGCCCTTTTGATTTTCAAGCTTCTTTTCTAATTTAGAGACAGTCATCTCATAGCCCTCTATGGCAGTCTCTAATATTTGATTCAATCTTTTAAGATCTTCGTTAGCCTTCTCTAATTCTAATTGTTTTGTAATATCAGGCGGGCCTATAAGAGTAACTGTATAATTTGGATAGGTATATGTCGGAAACGTGTAGGTGACATTACCATTTGTTGTAGTAGTATAATTACCACTAGATGTTGAAAGTCCACCTACTAGATGATAATCGCCAGACAATCCGTTGCTCATATTTATCCCTTCTATATTACTGTAATTGATGAGTTAATCTCAGGTATTTCTAAAGATAACTCATACAATTTATCTATTAAAAATTTTGAGTCACTAGAGTAGATATCTAAAATAGCTAAGACTTTGGCGATTTCATCAGTCTTCAATCGGCTGACTAAGCCATCAATTAGGTCTATTGCTTCATCGGCACAAACCGAGCTATCCACTATCTTAGTAAAAGCTGGTTCTCGGTATTCTATAGTTTTTGAGTCATTAATATGATTATTCCAAGTTACTGGAACTTCTAATGAATTGGTTGCGGCACGAAATACTAGGGTGAGTGTGAATCCTGCAAAAACAGAATCACAGAACCATATTTTATAAATAAAATCGCCATTATAAAATTTCATTTACTGCCATTCGCTCGTAAATCTTTCTTACAAGCTTCATCGAAGTCCGGCCTAAAATTATTAATCTGAGGCGTATACATAATACATTGATTATTATTACAATGACCATCATTTACTTTATGTTTAGAAGTAGTTGGGGTTCCATTACCTACTAGACCAAAAACTACGTGTCCTGCTTCATGCAACATTATATTAGCTTGCGAACCTCTGACTTGATTAAATATAGCAAAACTATATGCGTCACAAGATACCCCACCTACTGAATCAAAGTCTTCATGATACCCACCAGGAACAGATAGTATATACATAACTAAATTACTTCCGGATGTATTAGTTTTTTTCCATTTATTTCTAAATTTTGATAGATCAGATTGATCCCAGCTCTTTTTTGATAGATCTCCGACAGCAGACATCGGAACAGTTGTAAATGAATAAGTTATCCCAGCGGGCTTGTGACAATACTGATTCATTCGTTCGACCAGGAAATCAAGTGAACTTGTGAATGGCGTTTGACCTTGAACTGATATTACCTCAATAGATATACTTTTATAGTAATTATCTTTTAAATAAAAGTCGGGTCTATTTCCTGTAAATAATTCATCTTCTTCTATTCTATCTATAAAAGCACAAGAAATTAAAAATACTAAAGAAAAGACTATTAATAAATATTTAAATTTCATCTTTTACCTCCTGCAAAGACTATATCTGCTTTACAGTCCCTGCAGATATCTGGATTAGGAACAGTTGGAGCACTCCAATACATAACACAATCTTCATTAGAACAGTGCTTAAGATGCTTTTCGTCCGTCTCTACATGCCTAGACCGTGGAATGACGCCATTATCCACTAATCCAATATTATGAAATAATTCGTGAAGTAATACGGCGCGTTCGTGGTCTTGTCCAAAATTATTCCGATATATTACTATCGCATTATCATCAAAATATTCACCTCTAACACTAGCCTGCCTTGAGGAGAACCCTGGTAAATAGAGGATATGGATGACGATTGTGTCGCTTTTACTAACGTATAGTTTATGTTTATTCTTAAAATAAATTAATGAATCAACATTCCAAGCAAAAGTTGTATTGATAATATTTAATTCATTAGTTTGAAAAGTAATGGTATCTTTATGTATATGTTTTTTGAGCTTTTCCTGTATAAATTCTAAAGAGTCAGTAGCTGGAGTAATTTTAAAGTCCTTTATAGTAATAATTTCTATTATTAGATTTTTATATTTATGGTTAGTTAACAAATTAGTAGAGATAGTATCTTCTATATGAGAAGTTGTATTACAACCTAACACCAATATAATTAATAATAGAATTATTATTCTTGGCATTCTCCTTCTATGATCTCCGTTATTTTTAACCCAGGAACTTCTACTTTTTTAATTTCGGGAAACTGTTCAGTAAGGCGACGTTCAATACCCATCTTAAGTGTTACTGATGAAAACTGACATGACTCGCACGATCCCTGTAATGATAGTCTAACAGTTCCAGACGCTTGATCAAAGGATAAAAATTCACAATCTCCACCATCAGAATTTAGATACGGTGAAATTTCCTCTTCAATAAAGCTTTTAATATTATTTTCTAATTCAGTCATTTATTTTCCTTTCTTATTATATAACCCGGATTATCAATTTCTTCAAACGATAATATCTTAGAACTTAAATATGTATCAAAAATTTTTCTTTTAGCGTCCTCACGGCTTTTATCAATAATATAAACAGTAAAATATTCCTTAGAGTCTTCTACGTAAGCTTCAAATATCTTAAGCCCATCTTGTGATTTAAAGTTACTACATGGAATACACAAATCACCAGTTTTAAGATTTATTTTTTCTTTTTTAGGATCACTTTCTATAAGTTTAGACAAAGAATATCCTGCTAACATTGATACTGGTTGTAATATTGATAATACTATTTCAAGTAATGTAGGTGCTATATTAAAAAATATAGTAGAAATACTTAACCTTAACAAGATACTTAAAAGCCATATTCCTATTAAACAAATTATATATTTATTCATGTTTAGCATTAAAATATTTTAATCTCTCATCTCTATAACTAAACCATACTTATCTGTTGGAGATTTTCTACCCTCTGGAAGAACCCAAACCACCTCTTTTAAATTCTCCGGTAAAGATTTTGGTACGTCTATATCGCCATCAGTAAAAGCTATTATTATATTTCTATCATTATCTTTACTCAATCGGTCAAAAGCTTCAATAAATGATGAACCCCCACCGCCTTTTATTTTATTTAATAAGTCCTCTACTTGATTTATTTCAGTATCCTCATGAATAATAGAATCATTAATTAAAACTCTAATATTCATATTAAGTTCATTACAAATCTCACTAACTTCACCTATAAAATTTTTCATAATTTCATCCGTTATGGATCCGGATGTATCTAAAAGTAATGTAACCATAGGTGTTGTTTTTATAATTGTTGGAAGATACTCTTTAACGGACTCACTACGTCTAGATGGTCTTCGATAAGAATAGTCTCCTCGACTTCCATTTTCTCCCAGAAACTTTATTAATTGTTTCTTCCAATCTATTTTAGCTTCATTAATCTGATAAATAATTCTTCTAATATACAGTGGCAGAGACCCTCTAGTATTTTCGTGATAATTTGCAGCTTCTATTACAGCCTGCTCCCACATTTTAGTATTTTCTTCTATTTTTTCAGGGTCACCTAAATCTGTTCCATCGTCTTCTAAATTTGGTCGACAATCTCTAACTAATACAGCTTTTTCTCTAGATTTTTTTCGATTCTTCATTAATATTTCATATATTTCTTCTGCTGTCATATCATCAAAGTCGGCATTATATACAGAACCTTGTGGTAATACAATTGAATCATTACTATTATTAATTATTATAGAATTTATACAATAATCCTGTGCTAAATTAAAAATATTAATAACTTTACCTTTTGATCTATCAAAAAATAATAAGGCTAAGTGCATTACTTCATGCGCCAAACAACCAGCTATTTCCTCATCTGTGAGCTTACCTAAAAACTCTTCATTAAAAGCAAATATACCATCCGGTGATACTGCACAACTATTAATCTTATCCTCGGGTGTTGCTAGCCTTGGTTTTAAATACAAAGCTAATCTTCCAAAGAACGGCATTATTTGAAGTAGATTTGTTCTTTGTTTTGTTATTCTTTCAAATATATTATCCATTCTTTTATTAACTCTTTTGATAGTTTATATATTCCCGGAAACTTAGATTCTCTGGGTCCAGCTATATTCAAAACTCTAATATTATTTAGTTTAATAAATTTCTTAAGATTTTCTTTAAAATCTATATTAGTGCCATCTATAATATATTGTTTAAGTGGCTTCTTTAGATCAAAACAAAGATCTTTGGTAAGCTTAGTTCCTGGCGACATAAAATAGTAAGATATTATTAAAGTCCCATCAGATTCTAATATATTCTGTTTAGTTCTGTCCTTATAATTACCATTACTCATTTCTATAAATAAATAATCTTTAGGTATTATACCGTCTTCATTTTTTCTACCTTTTGGTATAAAACCCCCATACGGTATTTTTAACTCTATTGCAGCTTGAATGGCGGCCCAATCAACTCCAGTTTGGCCGCCAGATATTATTTTATCTAACATTTTTCTCTTTATGTCCTGTTCTCAAATGTTCAAGCATAGTTTTAACTTTATAATTATTTATATTAGATCTAAATACATTCTGTAATTGTTCAGGATCTCCGCCGTAAGTTGTGTAGGCAGAAATCCCTGCCGATGCATATTCATTCAATCCTTGTGTTACATGAGCCAAGGCTTTTATAAACTTAAGGGGAATTTCTTTTTGGTATTCCATCTCCATTGTAATTGCCATCTTTGCTAATCCTGTAACCAATGCGACTAATATATCCGCTTTCTTTGGTGGATGAGGCAATGTGTTTTCTGGATCATTAATTAAATCACGTAAATTAGGTAATTTAGATGTTAATTTTAGGTGTTGTATAAATTCCAAAGCCAAACCTTCACCAACAAAGCCTTTGCATAATTCTAATGAAGGTTCTCCTGCTAAATCAATACATTTTGCCAAATTAGCCCAAGATCTGGGGGTAGCGAATGCACCATTTTCGTCAGCATCTTTTGGTAGTGTCGATAAGGCAGTTGGTCTTGCGGCTATAAAGTTAATTACCTCTTTATTTAAAGAGTTTTTTTGCGCCCAGGTGATCCAATCTCCAACGTGGGCCTCTATACTGAGTATTAACATTCTATTTCTAAGTGCTGCTGGAAGAGTTGTTGCATTACTTTTATCCTCTCTTCTGTTGGAGGTAGCAATTACTCTCACGTTGTCTGCTAGTTTTAGACTACCAACTTTTCTCTCATGCACTAATTTAAATGCTGCTGTTTGTAAAGCTGGAGGCGCAGCGCCTAAGTCATCTAAAATTAAAACACCACCACGGCTTGGTCTATCATACTCTGATAAACTATATAGCCAATCTGGTGGGCAAGTTTTAGTAATGTTTCCATCCCTGAATGGAAGTCCAATAAGATCTTCTGGTAAATGTGAGCATAAATCACGACATTCTATTACAGAAGCATTCATTTTAAGCCCCAGGTCTTCGGCTAATCTTGTTTTTCCTACCCCTGGAGAACCTAGTAATAAAACACTTTGTGATACTGGTAATTTGCTTATAATCTCTATTGCTCTACTATATCTCATTATTTATTTCTCTTATAATTTTCTACTCTTTTCTCTACTGGTAACTCTAGTAGATACGTCCAACATTCTGGACAACACGCACTAAAAGATTCAGTAGCTCCAACTTTAATTCCACCCGGCTTTATATCTACCAAGGCTAATGTTCTGGTTGCTTTTCCAATTTCACCGCAGCTATCACAATCAGCGAAGCACTGTACTATTTTATCAGCACTTGCTAGTAGTTGAGGTATAACATTACCAAAGGGGCGCAAAAAACAATCCGCACCAAGTGATGAAACCAGAATCTCGGATCTCTTTCTTCTTCGATTTATAAAATCAAGTAACTCTTGCTCGAAAGTAAAAAGAAATGGCTCATCTACCCAAATCATGTCTACATCTTCGACAAACGATAACTCTCCGGGAGTATCTATATCATGTGATGGAAAGGTTTCACCATTTTTAGTCGACAGTGTTCCGTATTGTTCGTAAGCTCTAACAGACCTTTTGGGCCTTACTAATACTACAGTCTTTCCTAGTCTTTGGTTTCGTCTTGCGATATGTAATGCGCCCGTACTTTTCGATCCGTGAGTTGGTCCTACAAATACTGTCATTTCTTTCATTTTTTCTTTAAGTCATCCTTTGTCGGTCTCTTAAATGTAATTTTTGCATTACTTCTGGAGAGGGAAGATTCATCAGTCGATTCTAACTCTCCCCTAACTCTTATTACTTCATAGTGCATTCCACATGCTGGACGACTTTCTCCCTCTATTTTTGTTGCAATAAGCGATGGAGTTTCTAAAAAGCCATCATCATCGGCTACATCAACAGCATAGTGTACTATTTTAGTCTTGCCATTTTCTTTTATTTCTCTTTTTTCTTCCCAGAAGGACTCTTTAATTAATTCTTTTGCTTTAGAGATTAAATTGGTGAATCCTTTTTTAAAACCTACAAATTCTTTTGTATGTTCAATGACTGGTGGTTTAGAGACTGTTCTGTGAGTTATAATAATAGGAACGGCGGCGTCACCACGTATAAAAGCTTCTTTACTCATTTTTCTGCTCAACTTTTGGTGGGCTAGTTAGTCGCATTATTTCTCTGGCTTCTGCTATAGTTTTCTTAGCTAAGTCGAAAGATTTTTGCTCCATTTCAAAAGAAATGTGTCTTCTACCAGTAAGTTCTGCCCCATAAGCAAAGGCTCCACTTCCAGCAAAGGGATCAAGGACTAATTCTCCAGAATTTGATAATATTTCTATAATTTCGCAGGCCATACCCTTTGGTTTGGCCGCCTGATGTTCTGAATGTTGGACAGGATACTTAAATTGGCCTCTTTCATACGGTTTATCTGGTCTCTTATTGAAGACCCATTTTATCTTCTTATCTTTCTTAGTAGCCCAAATCGCGTATTCAGAGCCCTGTACGAAGGTTCGTTTAATATTTCTAGGAAAGGGATTAAGTTTATGCCATTCAAGAAGTCGTCTTGGCTCTAAATTAAGTGATTCTAATATCTCTACAATTTGTGTAATTTTTTTCCAATCACAAAATATGACAACTGATCCACCAGGTAATAAGGCTGGTTCTAATAAAGTAAGCCAACTTTTATTATCAAAAGTTTTATCCCACTCCCCAAAATCGATCCCTCTTCGTCCCATCTTGTCAAGAGTATTGGGACGACTTATTACATAGGGAACATCTGTCAAGCATAACCGAACAGATTTTTCAGGAAGTTCCTTAAGAAGATCTAACGCATTTCCTAAATATACATCACTTTTTGTAATATCTAACATTAACTATCTCCCAAGATGTTAGATCCGCTTCATTACCACTTTCATCAGTCATTGTCCTTCAATTTAAGTGTAGCGATTTCAGATCTTAAAGCAGTTATATTTTCTAATTGTTTTTTAATCGATGTTTCATAATTAACCAACATGCTATCTACCGATCTAGCAAACTTATCTATTTCTATTCTTAGTCTCTTTTCAGATTCTTCTTTCTTCTTAACAGCTTCTTTAACTTCATCTATCACTCGTCCAGCGGCCTCCGTTCTTCTCTCTGACTTATTGAGTTTATCTTGTATAGCTTCGAATTTTAGTCTATCTTTCTTATATCTTTTTTCCAGAGCTATATTTATATCATACTGCCTTTTATAAGCTGATTCCCATGCTCTTTCTATTATATTATCAACCTCTTTAGAGTCTGATTCAGAAAGATTCTTAAGATTACTGGTAAGAGCATCAGTGAACCAAGATAATCCTTGCTCGGCTGCTTTTTGTACAACTGAAGACCAGCCGCCGTCAGCAACCAGATATGGAAGTCCATTATCTATTGCGTATGTTCGTGCATCGGCAGATTGTTTGTGAGAGATGAATGATTTTAAGCAAATAACAGCATCCGGCTTTTTATTTGGAGCTATTTCTCTTTTAAAATGAATCTCGGTCTGATAATGCTCGATTATAAAAGCACTAGAGATCCATACAGGAATGTGTTTGGACATCCCTCCTAAAACTAAAAGCCTTCTCTCTGTCATACATATTTTATCTAAATAGTTGTGTTGTCTCTTTAAGTTCTATTAACCTTGTTCTTCGATAGGTCAGATCCCGCAATAATCTACGCAATTCAACTAGAGATGTGTCATCTAATGTTTTAAGATCTATATTATATTGTCTACCATTAGATACTTCATTTATCACTCTATTGGTCAAATTTAATTCAATACTATCACTGAGTGATTGTGAGGGCTCTGGATCCATCTTCTCTCCTAACTTTTTAATTTGCTAATTTTACTTTATTATATTGAGCTACTACCGCCACGCCATCAATATGTTTTGGTAATTCTGGAATATGATAACCCGGAATTACTCCTACATACACTATTCCATTACGTCTAGAATCCATTGCGGCTCCAATACTGTTCATCCAGTATGGAGGGTTATCGGGCCAATTTAATTGCTTGGCCAATCTCTCGGCTGCTTTTTCTGCTTTTCTAATAGAAGTATTTTCCTGGAGCACTTTAAAAGTGCGAATGGATTCTTGTAACATTTATTAATTATTTAATAGATTGGCTGCAACTGCAGGCGTCTGGGCTGCAGCAGACGTTACCCTGCTCGTCTTTCTTACAATTATCAAACCCTGCGCAATTGCATGGCTTTTTCATATTTAAAGTATTTTTGTTGCCTTCTTCGTGACTTTCGAATGAGGCGCAGCCAAATAAACTGGCTAAAACTAAGGTAGCAATTAACTTACGCATTTTATGGAACTCCTATCTAAAATATACAATTATATTCTAGCTAAATATTAATTATCTTTCTAACTATTTTTTAAGAATTGACCCCAAGATTCAGGAACATTGCCGCCCTCTATAGAAATCATAATTCTAGGAGGCGGTGCTTTAGGCTGTTTCAATAATTTAAAACCAATCTCACTTATTAAGAAATCAGCTTTTTTATTATTACAATTTTTACAAGCAGTAACTAAATTCTCCCAAGTAGACGGAGAGCCACTATCTCTATTAAATCTAGATTTGGGCACAACGTGATCAAGAGTTAATTCTCTATCTGTAAAAATACCATGGCAATATTGACACTGATATTGATCTCGTTTAAATATACCACGTTTGGTCAATCTAACCTTTTTGAAAGTAATTTTATCATAATTAGTTAGAATTATAACTTCCGGTGCTGGTACATTTATTGATGGAGTTTTAATATAAGCATTAACCTTGGGAGCATTTTTACTCTCAGTATCAATCCAATCTTCCCATGTATAAGTATTAAAAGTCTCAAGGCACAAGCCTTTAGCACTACCTCTAGAGATCATAACTAAGCCTTCACGAATAGTAGTCGTGGCTGTGACACTCCATAATTTATTAAGAACTAAACAATGATTATCTAATACTCCCATATTTATACCCTATACTTTCCTAAACACTAACTCCTATGATTTCTAACAACTTTTTATTATACTCACCAAATGATCCTTTTGTTATATCAACTGGATCGACCCATTTTACTACGCCTTCTTCTTTTTTAGTAGGTGTTCCTGTGTATTCTCCGATAAATGTCGTAACCAAATATCTTGCAGAATCTAAAACAGTAAAAACTGGTTCAAGGTTATAAACCATCAAACCAGTTTCTTCATATGTTTCTCTAAAAACAGCTTGTTCAAGTGTTTCATCTTTTTCAACAGAGCCTCCCGGTAAATTTAGATCATTTGGATCATTTTTTCTTGAAACACTAAGTATCTTGTTGTTTTCATCAAAGAGAACTACACAAACTGCTCTTTTCACTTCATCGGCGCTCCCCTCTGTGTGATTCAAGAGACGCTTTTTACCTCTTCATCAGTGTTAATAAATGACTTAATATAAGGTCTAAGTCTTTCTAGATCTTTCTTTGCCTCTTCTTTTTTAGATGGATCGCGAAGTAAATAAGATGGATGATATGTACAAATTACAGGTATATTATTCCATTTAAGATCTTTTCCGCGCTTTTTCCCTAAAGCTTCTGTTTCACCTATCAAACCTAAACTTTTAAGTGCTGTTTTACCTAACGTTACTATTACTTTAGGTTCTAGAACTTTTAATTGCTCTAATAAGAAGGGTTTACATGCTTCTAATTCATCATTCGTTGGAGTTCTGTTTTCTGGAGGACGGCATTTGTTGCTATTCAAAATAAAAACATCCGAACGCTCTAATCCAATAAATTTAAGCATATTAGTTAGTAACTGTCCAGATCTTCCTACAAAGGGTTTGCCACTTAAGTCTTCATCCTTCCCTGGGGCTTCACCATGTAATACTATTCCACTGATAACGCTGCCCTCACCTGGAACAGTTTTATTTCTGGTTTTACATAATCCACACTTTTCGCATTTGTCTACTCGTTTAGCTATTTCATCTAATTTTTCTTGTCTAAGTTGGATTATGTTCTGCATTTCCACCACCTACTGGTTTGCCATTTTTACCAATGAATCCATCACCATCTACGTCTCGACCTAAAGCTCTTTCAAGTTGATCTATCCTATTATCTCTATCTTTATTATTCTTAACAGAGAGAATCTGCTTTCCTAAATAACCAGAAATTAAAGTGAGCAGGGACAATAGAACCGAATTCCACTCTTCTTTAACCTTAGAATCAACCTCAGATTTAGAAGCCATACTCTCTTTTAGTTCTTTGATTCTAGAATCGACTAAGTTTTTAGCTTCTAATAGCGCAAAATCTTTGGCCGTTTCTTTTGCTAAAGAGATAGCCTCTTTAGAATCTATGTGACCATCATGATTAGTATCTAATACTTTTTTCAATGATTCAGTGGATAGTCCTCTTTCTGCTAACTTCTTATTTATTTCCAACTCTACTTTATCTTTCACAGCTTCGGTTATATATTCTCCGACATTTTCTTTTAAAGAACCACAACCAGTGAGCGTGATACTAAATATTATCGCGAATAAAATTCGGTACATTCTGAATATTACCTCTTGTTATATTACCATATATTTTGCTAGTTTTGTTCCAGGGCCTTTCAATTAAATAAGCTATGCCATTTTTATTATTGGCGGCCCATGGATGTGTATTGTAAACCGCATCATCTATAAGCATATCTGCCTTCATAATATCTTTCTTAGATGTAAGCGTTATTTTCTTACTTAATTCTGGAAAATGTTTTTGGACCCACAAAACTTTATCATGAACACAATGAGGATTAATGCCTTTAACGCCTCTAGAATCTGTTCGTTTGGTTGGAGATGTACAAATTTCTACATCTACTATTTCTAATAGCTGTGATATAGTTTCTCTAGCTCCTGGTATTACATCTAGTTTAAAAAAGAAGCCTGGCTGATTATAAATATTCTCCATATCGGCCCAAACTTCTTCACCATATTGGTGCTCGCCGAGAAACTTACTCCACTCTTCAACTTTATGTAGCGTTCCGTATTGTTTATTATAATCATCTAGTAATGTTTCATGAAAGTTAGCGAGAACACCATCAAGGTCGACTAATACTAATTTTTTCTCTTCTTTCTTCGTCATTTTAAACAACCTTTCTGCCTAATAGCAGCCTCTATGATGTCTGTGATACCTGTAGCATCGTCTGAATTTATGTCTACAATAATTATAATGACAACAATCTTCTTCTACTCTAGCTATCACTATATGGCAACCTGACAGATTCATCAGAAGCACTAAAAGTATACTAATCCAAAATAACTTCATATTTATTCTCTTTAGCAAAAGCTAACAGATCAAAAGTATCTTTATGGGCGACATAAAGTTTACTGTTGATCACGTTCGTCTTACAACCATAGCATTCTAATAAATTGGAAAAGGCATCCATTTTTTGGTTACTTAGTATTGTTAATTTCTGTTTACACGGAAATCGTCTATAAACTACGGAGCCTAAATCGATTCGATTTTCTCTTTTCAAATATCTAGCAACATCGTCGATATTATAAAGACCACATATTGGAATAGTAGCTATTCTAGCGAATTTTGGAGTAAGTATTTCAATATCACAGGTCTCTATATCCGAAACCCAACCTTTAACTTTTTCAGAGTCTTTTTCTAAAGTGTCACTCATCTCCAGAATTCCAGTTTCCTACACCAAACTTTTCGTCAAGATATTCGAAATGTGATACCCACTTACCATTCTGCTTTAAGAATCCCCAATCTCTTACTGTTGGGCCTCTATATACAATAGTAATTATAGGACTTTCTAGCATTTCAACACGATGCGGTTTTGTAGGATCCATTCTTATATTCCAATCACCACTTTTATAGATTTTAGTAGTAGACTCTCCTAATTCCCAAGATCTACTATTTATAAAATGATGAATCGGTTCATGCTCTATATAAGAGCCTGATATAATATAAGACTTAAAAGACCAGGGATGATCATGAAATTCTTTATCATCATCTGATTGGTGTATCATATGATGATATATTTTTGAGCCATCAGGAAATTCAGCCAGAACGTGTCTGGTTATGTAAGGATTTCCATCTTTATCTTTTATTACTATCTTTTTACAGTTTTCTAATCTATCATCCAATTGTTGCATCGGTAACTATACCGCTCGCTACTCTCAAGTTTACTCGATCATTTCTGTGTTCGGCAGAATGAACTAAATCAATTCCGTCCTGTCTAACTACTCTAAAACGCCAACCTTTTGAAAATATTAATTTCTTAGCTTCTGCGATATCCATCGACACTAAATCATTAACGTTAAGCTCTTTTAACATCATTTTAATATCTCCTTTTAAGGTGTTACTATTCATTAGTATAATTACTCCGTAGTTGGAACGCTAGCCGGTTTCTCTTGTTCTACCTCAGTTTTAGATTCTGTATTTTGTTTTTCTTTTTGTCTCTCTGCTTCTATAAATTCAGCTATCTGCTTACACGTCATTTCCCAATGCTCACCAGATGATTCTTTAATTTGGGCAAGTATGTTTAGCACTGTTTCTGGAATACTGCCTAATTTTAGTTCATTGGCAACTCTGCCACACTCCCTCTTTAGAAGTTGACCTAATTTAACATCACCATACAACGCAAAATCATAACCTAATAATGTTTCAAGTATGGCTTTTTTGTCATTGCGCTTAATATTTTTCTTTAGTTTATTATAAGATTTTATCATATTTGGTTATCCTTTCTAAAATATTCTGAACAACAATACCCTAAACAGTGAACTCCTCGTCGCTAAGCTCTTCATCAGTAGCGTCTTCATCATAAAGAAAATCAAAATAACTCTCACTTTCCATCTCAATTTTATCTTTAAATTTTTCTCTTCCGGTATCAATATCTTCTTCTACTTGCTGTTTAGTTAAACCAATCACATTGAGCATACTTTCTGTAGAGCGAGAATGTTCATCTGGAGTTACACCAGATAGTAGTGTGTGATTTAGGGATCTGGTAAGAGCTACATATATTAATCTTCTCTCAGAATTCATAGCTTCTGGATCTAATCTGGCTGCTCTAGCTGATTGAGTGCATTTAGAAAAATCCACAACTACTAATTCAGCCTCTCTGCCCTTAGAAGAATGCATCGTAGTTAATCTGAGGTATGGAGTCCTATTTAGTATTGAAGATCCATGAACATCAACAACGAGCTGAAAGTCTGCCGCTCTTAGATCAAAACCCATATCTACCATTATCTCTTGTAACTTCTTACTTCTAAGTTCTATTACATTAACACCCCATTTATCGAGTTGTAAATAAGGTATTAAACCAATAGTCCAACCATTAATTTGTTTAACTACACTACTTCTAGTTATTTTCTGTTTGAAGTAATTATAATTTCTAACAGGTAGGTTACTTACAAGAGCTAGTGCATCTTTAATGGTTAAATCTTTACTTTCTTGGACAGCGCATATTCCTCTAGCAACAGATAGTAATTCCGAACTGCCCCAAGGAGAGTAACCTCTCTCATTAATGAAGGGAATACCCTCTTGTATTAAAACATCTACCCACCTTTGTAAGATAAAATAGCTCCTTCCTAGTATAAATATATTTTTTCTAAACGCATCATACTCTTTAATAGTTTTTATAGTATCAGTGTAGCTTAGTTCAACATCCACTTTTCCGGCTTTTCCAACAGGTTCAAAGGGCGAGTCTATTCTATCAGTATTTTTTGTTATGACACGACGCGCCAAGCCGTGTATTACTCCGCACACTCTATAACTCTGTGCCAATCTCCTAACAACAGCGCCTTGATTTATTAGTTCAAATATTTTTTTCGGATTGCCACCCATTTGACTGTAAATAGCCTGGTCAGGATCCATCAAAATTACTATTTTTCCTGATTTTTTGCTTATCTCATCAAGTAACAGCCACTGTAAATCTGTACAATCTTGCGCTTCATCTATTACCAAGAGATCAAGTTCTTTTATCTCTTGAGGCTTATTTCTTGCATGTATTATAGCTTTTTCAATAATATCAGAGAAATCTAGATAATTATTCTCTTTCTTAAATTCTTCATACCATTCGATAGCTAATTGAACTTTTTGAATCTCACCCGACCCTATTAACGTATTGTTTGGACCTGGATCAGCTTTGCGATAGTCACCAAAGAACTTAATGAAGTTTACACTTTTCCAATCTTTTATTAACTTATTACGTGCCAGATCCCATAGACTCAATATCTTCCTAAGTTCTTTATTATTTATTAGGTTTTTGGCTAATTTTGTCTGATTCTTGTTTCTGTAGATCCAATTAGTAAATTTACCAATCATATCTCCATGCTTGGTTTTCTCTTTTTTAGTCTTTGGTTTTTCGGATTCTCTGTCTCCTTCAATTGGTTCTTCGGTGATTAATCTTTGACTCTCCAAGTTGTATTTTATCACACTAAAAGCAAAACTATGAATAGTGCTGCAAACATTCTTCAGTCTATCGTAGTCTTCACCAGTATTTTTAGATAGTCGTTTTCTTATTTCTCCAGCAGCCGCCCTAGTATATGAGCAACTTAATATCTTATCTAAATCAACCCCACTTTTAATAGCTGGCATTAAGAAGTTATCTAGTGAACACCTGGTTTTCCCTACACCTGGTGGGCCACAAATAACTAGCGTTTTATGAGCACTTGAGAATGAATCTTTTTCTACGTCGAATACCTCTGGAATCATATTACTAGCTCTTGGCTTACTAGTGAATATATCACTTATACTCAGTTTCTCAGGGTCTTGTATTTTGTCACTAGTCTTAACGGACTCAAATATACTTAGCATAGGCGTATCTTTATCTTTCTTTGCCATCTCTTCATTGCCTTGTTGCATCTGTCTTGCTATGGAAGCAGTATTTATATTTGGATCACTTAGTAGTATAGCTGCTCTCTTTTCAAAGCTAGATTCTCTATCTAGTGGTTCCAAAAGAATAGGTATCAGGTGCTTATTAGTTTCTTTTAGTAAATCTGCTACTGTGTATCGTTTTCTTTCCATCTTTACTTATCTCCTATTAGTGTCTATCTAGTATATTAGTACATCAGACTTTCATCAGTCTTCTTATAGTAACTCTTTCACTATATCTTATATCTATATAGATTCCATCTATATTTTTTTTAATTCTCATTGTAAGATCTTAAGGGGCGAATTATTTTTAGAGGAAGAAGTTATTGTATAAAAATAAAAAAATCTCCATTAGCTTTCACTAAGGAGATTAAGCGTATAATTCTGTTAATTTTGAGCATTTGTTTAATTTAGTCCGTGGCCTTTGTATCTTGTTCAGGAATAAAGTGTTAAGTAATAAATTAATAAGTTACTTAACTTAACCACCTTTTATTAATCAGGTGGTTTCTGAGTCGCCAATATTAATCTATTTACAGTTTGTAGAAGTTCTGGTATTTTGGCTGGAATAAATGAAGTCTGTTTTTCCTTAGACGGAAATACAGGAAGCCAGGATATTGTACATGTTGATTTAGTAAATTTTTTAATTGTCTTAGTGACGGGTGTATTTATTCTATAAGTTCCATCTGCTATGGCGGCGTGTCTGTCATCATTATCTTTTTTGTCTTTTTTAGCAATTCTTCTTATTTCTTTTAGATCGGGTAGTGGACTATGTGATTTGCTGAGTGGTGCTGCGAAATGAGTAACTATATTCCCTGACCACTTATCTTTCATTACATTGAGAGTTTGTTTATTTAAATGATCTCTAATTCTAAGCAATCTTAAATTTCTATTATTAAGAATTTTCTTTAAATAAACTTTCGGCTTCTGTTCTTTAATTTCAAATTCTAAACCTTTTCTTCTTAACTGTTTATCGATTTGGTCTTGTTTTCCTCGAAAAAAGGTCGGCAGTAAGAAAAGAACTTCACCAGGTCCAGAAAACATAACATAATTATATGTTAATCTTTCTATATCTGGTCTGCCTTTATTGATAGTAAGAAATGCCGTCCTTACTTTTTTTATTACTTTTTCATTATTATCAGGTTCATCAGGATTAGTCTTAAAGGTGTAAACTAAACGTTTGCCATGCCATTTTTCTTTTATAAAATCATAAATAATTTTAGTACGCCTGGCCCCGCAATGAGCACAAATATCATTTTCACAGACTCGTTTAAAATCATATTTATCTTCTTCAATATCTAGACGAAAATATTTCTCTCCAGATTCTGAAGTGACCCATTTTCTTGTTTTCTCTCCTTCTTCTTCTTCTTCTTCTTCTTTAAATACTACACTACAGTTTAGGATATTGTTAAATTTATTTATAATCTTATGCCAATCAAAATCACCAAGTAATTCAGCCAATTCTTTTCTAATCATGGCTTTATCTACAAAACTATAGTGTTTCGGTTTAATAAAATTATCATACTTATGTGAATCAAATGTGGCATCAGGTTTTGATTTCTTATTAGCACTTTTTAATAAACTATTTATATAATTAGTCTGTGCATATTTTCCGCTAAGACCATAGGTGTTTAATTTAGAATATGGTAATAATTTTAGAAGTCTAATAATTGTTTCTACAGCTACACCCATATTGCGCAAAGTGCTGACAAAGTGATAATCTCTAGCAGATCTATCGTCTGATCTAGTAAACCAGAGATTTAATAGAGTAGTGTTAGAGTTTAGTAGTTCTTTTTCTTCTATTGTCAGAAAATTATAAAGTTCAGTTAACGATTTGAGCCTAGTAACGCCGTCCGATTCCAAAATTGGATTAACTTTATTAATTTGTTCTAATAACTCTTTATCTGTTAATTCTTCATTTTTAGTAAACTGGAACATGAAACCATCCCAGTGTTTGACAGTAGTAGTGGCTGTGACTTTAATATCTGCACGCCTTTCTGCGACAATTGAAGCCTCCCTTTCTTCTTTGGATTTTCTATTTTCTATATCTTCTATTTCGAAAATTTTTCTTTTTATCTCTAATACTGGAAGTTTAGAGAATTCTATTTTATAGGGTATTTCCTTCAAATTGTCATAGATATCTGCTTGACATTTTAAATGTTTCTCTTTTCTTTTCTTTTTTCCTACTAATTTCCAAACAGAACCTCTCTTGCCAGGTGCTCTATTGAGTTGAGATGTATCTACCCTTACAACCCAATTTGTAGTTGTTTTAAGAGCTATTCCAGCTTGCTTGACTACATCTTCTATAAAAGATTTTACAGCTTTAAAAGCCAATGGATGCCTTACACCATCTGGTAAATATAAAGCACCGTGAATTCCGCCCTTTCCATTGGAATCGAACCATGAAACATTATCCATTCCATATAATTTTAAAATCTTATCAATTTTCTGGGCAGCATCAATGCCTGCTGCTCTTGTTATTTCAGGCGCATGATTTTTATTTACATCAATATCTAAAATACCAACTCGGCCAAAATAAGAGCACTTAGCCAAATACTCCATTTCTTTGGCGCCCCACTCTTCAGTGGTATCAGATTTGGGAGTTATTAGAGAATTAAATAATAATACCTGTTCTTGGTCTGTCAATGATGAAGCATCTCTAAATTGACTTCCAAGAGCCCAACCTTTTTTAGATAATTCTAGGTCATCATCAACAGTATGGGGCCACCATCGTCTATCCCAAGTAATGGCAACCATTCTAAATAAAGGCCATGTTGGAATTTGTTTTTTAACACCGTAAACATCACCAACCTTTTTGAAGACCTTCGTATTTTCGTAGTCTTCAATTTTCTTTCTAGGCTTACGTGGCTTTTTTGACGCCACTGGTGGTATTACTATTGTACTAGTTGTCATAAATTACTTTGGTGATTAACTCTTCACTCTCTTTCCACAGTTGACGCAACATCTCGACATCTTCTATTATACCAGCCTTCTTGCGAACGGCGAATAGAAGACTAGAAAATTTGGTCTTTTTTATAATCGCTAAAGCGAAATCTTTTTGTGTAGGAATATGATAATTTTCCTTATACACTTTTAATAGATTTGTATATTCTTCATCTATTTTTTGTTTTGCTTCAGCTAAAGCTTGTTTTATTTCAGGAAAATAAGTAACTACTTCATCACCCTCACCACTCAATGCCAAAGGCACTAAATGCTTAGGATTTAAAATATTACCATTATCTAGCATTCGATGTAAGGATAGATAGGTCAAGGACTTAACCTTAACTCTAATTCCATTTATATCTCTAATTACGAAGCCTTCATAGGTAGGATCTTTATCTTCCTTCCCTTTTAGGAAGGACTTTACTTCGTCTTCGGAATTAAGTTGATATAGTTCGGGTCTTTTTATTTTTATATTATGCAATTTATTTATCTTTTCACAATATTTATCGCACTCATCAACACTTAATTCAGCATGATCAGAATTTTTAAATAGACTTAATAAGAAAATAGTGGGTTCGGCATAAGTTCTTACTACCTTATTCCAGGCTGTACATAGTTCAAAAACGTGTGTTAAATTTTCATCTAACAAACAGTTCTTTTCTTCTATGCCAAGTGTATCCCAGAATAGCTGAATCCAAGTTTTCTTAGAGAATGTAACTTCTCCTAAACCGAAGCTTCCACTAGTAGTTAGCAGCTTCTTTCCATTATGCCAACTTATTTGAATTAATGAGCCGTCACACTTCTCTTGTACAGAGCAGTTGTTCCAATCAAATAGCTTGTGCTCTTCTGGATATTCACCCAAATTATAAAAACGGTTAAATCCCTTAGAAACAACATTCCACTTACCACTTTCCAAAACTAAACCACGGCACTCTCTAACTATCGGATGAGTCTTTGGAGATTCTATCATATCATACTTAAATATGACTAGTGCCTCAGTGGGATGTAAGGCACTGTAGATACCAAATTCAGCCTTGAGATCTTCTAAAGTTTTACCACTTCTTAAGTATTTTTGAACTGCTAATTCCATTTCTCTTCATCTTTCTTTACAATATTGATCTAGCTGGGCAACTTTCTCTTTAATCACTGCTCTTCATTTTAGGACATCCTAATTTATGCCCATCGGAATAACTTCCACAGGCAATACAGTTTGGTCCTAATAAACTTTTTGTATCTTTTGTCTCTTCTTTAGGTTCAGTTCTACCCATGTATAAATTTTCGCAGTCTTCACTACAAAATACTTCTATACCATGTTCCATCACAACTAAGCTATGTTTATCATAATCCAAGTCTAATGATTTCTTGCATTTTGAGCAATTAGTTATCATGTCCATTATTTCAAAATCCTATCAAAAATAAAGTTTATAAATCTGTTATATAGCTTAGAGTCTGAAGCTTCTCTTCTATCTGTAAGGATTTCGGCTTCATCAGTCAGAATGCGTGTCTTTCTATATTTTTTAATATACGCTACAACGTTCTGATGAACTGGACAAAAACCATCGTTACCTGTGTGAAATTCACACCTCCTAGAATAAGTTCTTTCACTTCTAGGAATTTTTATAGGGCACTGAATATCTTCGAATTTCACATTTTTCACAGACTGATGAAACCTACTTCCTGAGTTGTTAATGGGTTGCAACAAAACTATAATATATTCTAATGCAGGTGTTGACAAATGTCTAAGAAAATAAACAGAGTAAAGAAAAAAGCTAGAAACCATTCTCTACCTTTTTTTGATTCACCTAAACCCTTGCTACATAAGGACTTGCAGCCAAAGGAGCCCGAAACGCCAATGGATATAGCCAGATATCTTTCAGATGAAATTAAAAAGAAATGGCCCAATGCTATTATACCAGATCAACTTTCTGGTAAACACCAATCGCAACTTAAGATGATGCTTCAAGAGTATACACCACAGAATATTAGAGAAATGATTAGGCTCCTGGTTTGGGATTTTGAAACTATTAAAAATGATAAAGCTTTCTTTCCACCATCATCACATTTAGAATATCCTTGGCTTGATCAATTATATAACTATCGTTTTTCTCTTGCGCCATCAATAGGTAAAGGCATTACTAACGGTACATCTAGAATATCTTTATATAATCAACGTTATATACAACAAGTTCAAGCTCAATCTCAATCTACATCTGACCCACAATCAGCTAAAGAGATAGCTAAAAAATTACTAGGAAGATAAATGCATTTTAGAGATACTCTTTCAAAAGAACCACGTATTAAACTAACTAAGTCTCTTTTAGTTTCATCAAGAATACCAGAAGATTTATGGCTTTGTGATATAGATAATATTCCATCAAATCTACCTTTTAAGTCTACTCTTCAATCATTTATAAATAATATTCATCTATCAGAAAAAGAAGGTCAATCTTTATATTTACAAGGGCCGTATGGTTCGGGAAAATCAGGTACAGCCGTCGCAATTATTAAGCATGTTCTAGTTAGAGGTGGTAGATCTATTTTCGTTGCCTCAGTTGAATTAGATTCTATTTTTGGCAAAGCAAATGATTTTAAACTTAAGAATGATATTCTTAATACTCATTTTCTTATTTTAGATGATCTTGGCGCAGAAAAACCCATTCCCTGGTCACCACCTTGGATAGAACAAATTATTAAACTTAGAAATAATAAAAAATTACCAACTATTATTACATCAAATGATTCATTTATAGATACTTGCACTAGAATACAGAGTATTACATCAATTCTAGGTTCTAAGTATCAACTAATAGAATTAAAAGGTATAGATTGGCGATTAGATCCACCAACTCTACAGAAACACAGAGAATTTAAAATATAGAACATCAATTAATTAGTTCTTAAGTAGACTGAATATTATATTCAGCTTTTGATCTATTAATTATAGATGTTAATGGAGTAAATTATGGCTAGAAGAAAAAAAGAAGTTATTACTGATAAAGATGCACCAGAAATTGATTATTATGATTATACAATAGATAAACTTTATGTGGATCCTGCGGATCTTTGCGCCGCTGTAAGTCGTGCTGGACATGTGGTTTACGATTTGGAGACCACTTCATTGTCACCAAGGGATGGAAAAATAGAAGGCGTAGCATTTTATGTTCCACCACTTAATGGACAAAAAGAATTAAGATGTTGGTTTCCGTATAGTGATAATACTATGGTTCACTCTGAGGGAAATAAAGTTTATTCTCTACGTCCAGCGATGGATCAGCAGGATACAATGGAAAAGCTACGACCTATATTCGAAGACATGCCAGATGTAATCAAAACGGGAGCGAATCAAAAATTTGATCAGTCGTGGCTTTTATTAAATCCAGGAACTGATAGACCTATCCGCGTAAATGGGCGTATAGGTGACTCGATGTTGGCAGATTACGCAGCAGATGAGCGTAGGTATCGTTATGGTTTAAAGTATAGAGTCGAAGAAGAGTTTAATATTAAGATGACAACCTATGAGGAGGCTTCCAAAAGGCAGGGCGTCGCCTCTTTTATGAACCAAAAACCACTTGGATCCTATGCCTCATCGGACTGCTACTGGACTTATCAATTACATGAAAAATGTTTAGCAAGTATTCGCCAACAAGACCCATCAGGTAAACTCGAAAAGGTTTATTGGGATCTTGATATGAAATTACTACGTGTAATTCTCGAAATGGAAGTAACCGGAGTGGCTATTTCCTTTTCTTGGTATGCTGATTTAAGAAAGCGTTTAGATAAAGAAAAAAATGAGATGCTTGCTGAAATAATTCAACAAGCAGGTTGGGCTCCTAATCTTAGATCACCAAAACAAGTTTCTGAGTTCTTATATGGATCTCCAGAAGAAGGAGGTTTAGGATTACCAACCGAAGGTTTGGAACAAAATGAAGTTACAGGTGCTTATTCAACCTCTGAAGCTGTTATTAAACACTTTGGTAGAAAGAATAGATTAGTTAGACTTCTTTTAGATTATCGTTCACTTGAGGTTATTGATCGTTCGTTTTGCAAAAAGTTGATGGATATTTCTCAAGCGACAACAAGAATTTACACAAACTTTCATCAAACGGGCACAGTAACGTCCCGCTTAAGTTCTTCGCGTCCGATTAACTTACAAAATTTTCCCCGAGACAAGAATTTAATCCGTCGTGGTGTAGTTGCTAAACTGCCAGAAGATAAAAATTCGCGACTAGTTTTATTAGATGGAGATTTTTCGCAGATAGAGCTAAGACTTGCTGGACACTACTCTTGTGACAAAAATTTGCTGGAGGTTTATACATCAACTGGAACTTGCCAATGTGATAGATTCTTACAAGGTTATGAATGTTCTAATCCAGATAAAAGTGCAAAATGTAAATGGGAAGGATTAATACCACCAACCTCTCCTAAAATTTGTCCGTCATGTAAGTCTGATAAAGTAACATGGCAAGAACGTTGTAGACATGTTGATATTCATCAAAGAACTGCTGAAGATGTTGGTGTCCCGCGTAATCCTCTTGCTAAAAATTGCAATTTCTCAATGCTATATCGTGTTGGTGCGCCTAAGTTTGCGGTGACAGCAGATTTATATACACCAGATGGCGAAATGGATATAAATTACGCACGAGAACTAATCGATAAGTGGATGAATGTTTATTCTGGCATCCCACAATGGCATTGGAGGGTTGAAGAAGAGATTAGAAAAAATAATTGGCGTGTAACTGATATTCTCGGGCGTATTCGTCGTCTAGATGACGAAAAGAAATTTAATGAATATAGTGCTATAACACAGGGGATAAATTTCAAAATCCAGGCGACAGCCCAAGAACTCATAAAGCTAGGTATGTTAAGGACTTACGACGAGAGAAATAAAAAGATTGCCAATTCTCAACCAGAAGAACGAAAGCTGTGGGAAACATTTAAATTCATTGCACAAGTACATGATGAAGTTCTCTTTCAAGTGGATGAACGTATAGTTGATGAAGCAAAAGTAATGGTTAAAAATATTATGGAAAATATTGTTAAATTACGTTGTAAACTTATATTTAGTATAAAATTCGGAGAAAATTGGGAAAATGCCCATTGATTTACTTAAACTAATCGGCCATAGTTAGGAGGTTGAGTATTAATAAATGTTGGAGGATAAGAATGTCTAAAAATACAGGCTGGTCTACAGAAAAAGGTTCAAGTTATTATAATAAATTTCGTTACGAGATAATTAAATTGATTAATGATGGTGTCGTGTTAGCAGAAATTGCAAAGAAATTTGGTGGAAAGAGAAGCAATTTATATAGGTGGATTAAAACTAATAATATTACTGTCCCCGAAAATATTGTTAAGTGTGCAATTATTGAGTGTAATAATTATTTTATTAAGGTAGGAAAGAAGAAATGTTGTTCTAATCTGCATATTAGACGACTTAATGCTCGGCATAATATCATAGGAGTTCCTAGAGTTTGTAAACTTCCTGAGTGCAGTAATTTATTGATTAATATGAGAAAATTATTTTGTTGTGATGAACATGCAGATACTGATAGTTATAGGAAGCTGTCAGGATTTTATGAACGACTCTTAAATAAAAATCCAAAGTGTCTAGCATGTGATGAATGGCGAGTGGTTGATATACATCATCTTGAATTTAATGGAAAGAAAAGTAATAAAGAGAGCGAAACTGTTGCTTTATGTCCAACGCATCATCATGTTTTACACGCTGGACTCGCCGAGATTTGTGATGGCAATTATATATATTTAGAAAATCAAATAATTCATGGATTAACTACTAAATCGCCAGAGTTTACTGCATACTCTAAAGAGTATGTACCGTTCTTAGATTATACACCTATTTTTAATACGAAAGGTTATGTTAAATGTGCGAGCGGTCTTTGTAATAAATATTTTCAATTTGATGAAAGAGGTAAGATAGTTTGTTCAAGAGCGTGCGGCAGATATATTACTAATAGGCTTTATGCAGAGGGTCCGCACGAGTGTAAATTACCAGAATGCCGGTCTGTAACAGATAATCAATATTGCAGTAAATCACACTCAATAAAGCACTCTCAAAGATATCTAGAGGGAATTTATCGTCGAATAATGTTAATGGAGTCTGCTTGTATTGTATGCGGAGAATATTTATTTATTCATGAACATCATCTTAAATTTAGTGGTAAACAAAGTGATAAAACAAGTCAAACAGTTGTAATATGTCCTACTCATCATATGGCAATTCATCGAAATATGGCTAAATTTGAAGATGAGAAATTTATTTGGACCGTTGATAAAATAATCGATGGCCAACAAAAATTTGGAGCCAACTGGGAACAAGCACATTAAAATGAATTTAGAAAATAGAGAACCGATTAAGACTGTTTTAATTAATAATGAACTAAAATCTTTTTACTGGTTCATGCCGCCATCCGGGGAACCAAAAATACCATTAAGAAAAGAGTCAATACGTAAAATAAAGTTAAAAGATGGTTCAATAAAAGAATTAAAACGAGAGTCTTACAATCAAGTATGCACAAATGAATTAAAAAGGTGTGT
>Ga0187893_10002104_pt1 | contig 45030 bp, 53 predicted proteins | sample MA1701074metaG_FD_139574 | JGI IMG/M metagenome (GOLD analysis project Ga0187893, IMG submission 139574) | White microbial mat communities from a basaltic lava cave in the Kipuka Kanohina Cave System on the Island of Hawaii, USA - MA170107-4 metaG ... | reverse complement strand
GGCGACAGCGCGGCGGCTCGCCGCGGAGCTCGAAGCGCTGCTCGGCGAGCCCGCGCACGAGCGCGCGGCGCGCGGGATCGCGGCGGAGCTGGCACCGGTCGACGGGGCAGGGCGCGCGGCCGAAGCGCTGATCGCGTGCCTGCCCTGATCCGTCGGCTGGCTTACAGTGCGTCCGGGAGGTGAGGCTCGATGACGACGTGCTCGTGCAGTCCGCAGCCGGAGTGACCGGCGCCGGTCACCGGCAGGGGTTCACCCTCGTCGAGGTGATGGTCGTGGTCGGGATCGTCGCCATCCTCGCGCTGATGGCGCTGCCGAGCTACCAGGACAAGATCATCCGGGACCAGATCGCCGAGGCGCTGCCGCTCGCCGAGCTCGCCAAGCCGCCGGTCGCCGCCGCGTGGGCGGCGACGCAGACTTTTCCCGCCGACAATGCCGGCGCGGGCCTGCCCCCGGCGGAAAAGATCGTGAGCAACCTCGTCGCCGCGACCTCGGTCGAGGCCGGCGCGATCCATCTCACGTTCGGCAACCGCGCCAACGGCCAGATCAAGGGGAAGGTGCTCACGCTCCGCCCGGCCGTGGTGGACGACGCGCCGGTCGTTCCGGTCGCCTGGATCTGCGGTGGCGCGCCCGTGCCGGACAAGATGACCGTCAAGGGCGAGAACCGGACCAACATACCGGCGGCTTACCTGCCGTTCAAGTGCCGGGCCGGCTGACGCCGGCCGCGCCGCCGCGCTACTGGTCCAGCATCGACCGCAGCATCCACGCCGTCTTCTCGTGGAGCTGCATCCGCTGCGTGAGGAGGTCCGCGGTCGCCTCGTCGTTCGCCCGCTCGACCGCGGAGAAGACCGACCGCGCGGTGCGCACCACCGCCTCCTGGCCCCGCGCGAGCTGGGCGAGCATCTCCTCGGCCGCGGGCACGCCGTCGGCCTCCTCGATCGACGACAGGCGGCCGTACGCCTTGTACGACCCCGGCGCCGGGAACCCGAGCGAGCGGATCCGCTCGGCGATCAGGTCGACCGCGGTCGCAAGCGCGGTGTACTGCGCCGGACGATTCTTCCGCACGGCTTGATCGACGCGCCCGATCGCGTCTAAGGTGGCGGCATGAACGCCCGGATCCTCGCCGTGCTCGCGCTCGGCCTCCTCCCGTGCGCGGCCGCGGCGCAGCTCGAGACCTTCAACGAAGCGCCGATCGTCGACGGCAAGGACGTGATCTGGGTGCCGACGCCCGACGCCGCCGTCGACCGCATGCTGCTCCTCGCGCGCGTCACGCCGAACGACCTCGTCGTCGACCTCGGCTCGGGCGACGGCAAGATCGTGCTCGCCGCGGCGAAGCGCTTCGGCGCCCGCGCGCGCGGCATCGAGTACAGCCCCGATCTCGTCGAGGCGAGCCGCCGCAGCGCGCAGATCGACGGCGTCGCCGAGCGCGCCCGCTTCGTCCGGGGCGATCTTTTCGAGACCGACTTCCGCGATGCGACCGTCGTGACGCTGTACCTTCTCACCTCGCTCAACATCAAGCTGCGGCCCAAGCTCCTCGCCATGCGCCCGGGCACGCGGGTGGTCTCGCACGTGTTCCGCATGGGCGACTGGGAGCCCGACGAGACGGCGAAGACGGGCGCGAGCGAGATCTACCTGTGGGTGGTGCCGGCGCGGGTCGCCGGGCGCTGGCGCTTCGAGCTCCGCGACGGCACGAAGTTCGACCTCGCGCTCGAGCAGCGCTACCAGCGCGTGGCCGGGCGCTCGGTCGCAGGCGGCGCGCCGCTTCGCGTGCAGAGCGTCCGGCTCGACGGCGGCGGGATCCGGCTCGCGCTCGCGGGTCCCGAGCGCACGCTCGCCGGCCGCGTGGACGGCGACCGCATGGAAGGCGCGGACGGCGCCTGGCGCGCGGCCCGCCTGGGTTCCGACTAGCCCGGCAGGGCGGCTTTCGCCGAGGCGACGTCAGGCCGTGTTCCGCACCGCCATCCGCGCCTCCGGAGCGGGATAGCCTGCCTCGCCGCCGACGTCGTTGATCGCGCGGTTGGTGTCGAAGTACACCTGCCAGTAGTGGTCGTTGTGGCAGTAGGGCCGCACCGCGAGCACCGCGCCGAGCGGCGTGAACTCGAGGATCTGCAGGCTCGGCGGCGGCGTCTTGAGAACGTTCGGCACCGCCGCGAGCTTGGCCTCGAGCCGCCTGATCGCGTCGTACGGGTTCACGCCGTGCGCGAGCTGCGCCTTGAGATCGACGCGGCGGTGCGGGTTGGTGGAGTAGTTGTGGATCGTGTCGGAGAAGATCTTCGCGTTGCCGACGTAGATCCGCACGTTGTCGACCGTGTCGAGCGCGGTGACGAAGAGGCCGATCTCCTTCACGTCACCGGTGACGCCGGCGACGGTGATCATGTCGCCGACCTTGAACGGCCGCAGCGTCATGAGGAAGATCCCGGCGGCGAAGTTCGAGAGGAGCCCCGCCCACGCCGCGCCGATCGCGATGCCGACCGCGGCGATCAGGGCCGCGAACGAGGTCGTCTCGATGCCGAGCACGCCGAAGACGGCGATCAGCACGAGGACCTTCATCAGCACGACCGCGCTCGCCTCGAGGTAGCGGCCGAGGGTCGGGTCGACCTTGCGCGCGACCAGCATGCGGCCGAACGCGGCGGCGGCGAACTTCACGATCCAGCCGCCGACGATCCAGACCGCGATCGCCCCGAGCAGCTTCCAGCCGAGCGGCACGACGAAAGTGGTGAAGAAGGTGCTCGCCTGCGTGACCAGGTCTTCCTGCATTTCGGTTCCTCTCGCGTTGGTTCCCGGCGGTGCGTTCCGCCCGGGCGCGGAGTGTATCGCCTCGGCGCGGTGATCGGTGTACCCTGCCGGACACGAATCGGAAGCGGACACGGAAAGCGCCCGAGGGGGGGTTCGCCCGATGCGAAGAGGAGCGATCGCCGCAATCTTCACGCCCGTCACACCCGTCACACCCGTCACACCCGTCAAGGTCGTCACGGCCGTCGCGGTCGCCGCGGCGGTGCTCGCCGGCTGCGCGAGCGAGCCCGCGCGTGCGCCCGACGAGGTCCAGCTGCCGGCAGTGGGACGGTTCTCGTCCGCGCAGCCCGGCGACGTGCTGCCCTCCGGCTGGCGCGTGTGGCAGCTCTCCGGCCTCAAGCGCCCGACCGAGTACCGGCTGGTCGACCACCAGGGCCGCACGGTGGTCTTCGCGCGCGCGCGGAGCTCCGCCTCCGGGCTCCTCTACCCGCTCTCGATCGATCCGCAGGAGTACCCGTACCTGCACTGGCGCTGGAACGTGCCGGCGCTGATCAACCGCGCCGACAACACGCGCCGCGCGACCGAGGACTCGCCGGCGCGGATCGTGATCGCGTTCGACGGCGACCGCTCGAAGCTGCCGCTCGAGGAGCGGATCTTCGCCGACCAGTTCCGGCTCTTCACGCAGCAGGAATTCCCCTACGCGCTCCTCATGTACATCTGGGAGAACCGCGCGCCGGTCGGCACGGTGATCGAGAACCTGCACACTTCGCGCATCCGGATGATCGTCGCCGACTCCGGCGACGCGAACCTCGGCACCTGGCGCGAGGAGACGCGCAACGTGGTCGAGGACTTCCGGCGCGCCTTCGGCGAGGAGCCGGGCCGGATCCGCTCGGTCGGCATCATGACCGACTCCGACAACACCGGCGAGGACGCCGAGGCGTTCTACGGCGACATCGGCTTCCTGCGGCGGCGGCCGCAGGATTGAGGCGCCGCCGGCGGGCGGCGACGCGCGCGGGGAGGGCCCGCTACGTCCGCAGCCGCGCCCGCTCGATGATCGCCGTGCACTCGACGCGGCCCGGCAGCGTCCCGAACGCCTTGCCGCCGTCGCGGCCGAGCCGGCCCTGGCAGAACGCGTCGACCACCTCCTTCGGCGCGTGCTGCGCGAGCAGCGCCGCCGAGAGGACCTGCGCGAGCATCTCGGTGACGCGCCGCGCGCGGCCTTCGATGCCGTGCGAGCTGCCGAGTTCGGTGCCGATGACGTCGAGATAGCGCGACACCCGGGCGTCGCGCTCGACGCCGGGACCGAGCTCGCGGAAGAGCGCCTGGCGCGCATCGGGCGTCTTCTGGATCGCGCGCAGCACGTCGAGGCAGATCACGTTGCCGCTGCCCTCCCAGATGCCGTTGAGCGGCGCCTCGCGGTAGAGGCGGGCGACCGGCCCGCTCTCCTCGACGAAGCCGTTGCCGCCGAGCACCTCCATGCACTCGGCGACCATCATCGGCAGGCGCTTGCACAGCCAGTACTTCGCGACCGGGGTGACGATGCGGGTGATCAGGCGCTCGTGCTCGTCCTCGCGCTGGCGGTCGAACGCGCGCGCGAGCCGGAACGCGAGCAGCAGCGCGGCTTCGCTCTCGACCGCCAGGTCGGCGAGCACGTTCTGCATCAGCGGCTGCTCGACCAGGCGCCGGCCGAACGCGACCCGGTGCTCGGCCCAGTGCAGCGCCTGGTGGAGCGCGGTGCGCATGATCCCGGCGGCCGCGACCACGATGTCGAAGCGCGTGAGGTGCGCCATCTCGATCAGCGTCGCGATGCCGCGGCCGGGCTCGCCGACGAGGCGTGCGAGCGTGCCGTCGTACTCGATCTCGGCCGAGGCGTTGGAGCGGTTGCCGACCTTCTCCTTGAGGCGCTGGATCAGGAAGCGGTTGCGCGTGCCGTCGGGGAGCGAGCGCGGCACGAAGAAGCAGGTGAGCGAGCCGTCGAGGAGCGCGAGGGTGAGAAAGCCGTCGGACATCGGCGCCGAGCAGAACCACTTGTGGCCGCGCAGCTCGTACAGCTCGGTCGAGACGCGGCGCGCGCGGGTCTGGTTCGCGCGCAGGTCCGAGCCGCCCTGCTTCTCGGTCATCGCCATGCCGACGGTCGCGGCGGTCTTGCCGGAGATGTGGGCGGGCCGCGGGTCGTACGCGGGGGCGAGGAGCTTCGGCTCCCACTCGGCGGCGACCGCCGGGGCGTTGCGCAGCACCTGGACCCCGGCGAAGGTCATCGTCACCGGGCAGGAGGTGCCGTTCTCGCCCTGGTTCCACAGGCAGTTGAGCGCGGCGCGGGCGACGAAGCCGCCGGGGCCCGCGGCGGTCCAGGCGAGCGAGTGCAGCCCGGCGCCGAGCGCGAGCTGCATCAGCTCGTGGTAGGCGGGGTGGTACTCCACCTCGTCGATGCGGTGGCCGGCGCGGTCGTGGGTGCGCAGTTCGGGGCTGTGGCGGTTCGCCTGGTTGGCGAGGAGCTGCATCCGCTCGCTGCCGACGAGCTCGCCGAGGCTCGCCGCCTGCTCTTCGACCCAGCCGCCGCCTTCGCGGTCGACCGTCGCGCGGAGCACCGGGTCGCCGAGCCAGGCGTTGTAGCCGACGAGCGGGGGCGGCTGGTTCGCGACCTCGTGCGTGGCGCGGGTGAAGCGGACGGTGTCGAGGTCGTCGAGGCGGTCGTTCATGCTTGCCTCCGGGGCCGGCGAGACGCGGGACCGACTACCCTACCAGAGCCGGCTGTCGCTCCGGGTACCGTCGTCGGGCCGGACTGACGTCGGAATTGCGACAGGCCGACTTCCGCCCGCGGATTTGACAGTTTTTGACAAAGCGGCCGGGGGCAGCAGTCGTGAGCGGCGGGTACTCATGGGGCTGCGCGGTTACGCGCCGAACGCGCTCAGTGCCCGCCGCGCGATCTCGTCGCCCCACTCCTGGACGAAGTGCCCGGCCTGCGGATGGATCCAGGGCTCGGGACAGCCCCGAATCGACCGGCGGAGCGCATTCATCACCGGCGGGCCGAGCACCGGGTCGGTCGCGCCGACCGCCATGAAGCTCGCCCCGCGCCATTCGTCGCGCAGCCAGTCGCGCGCGCGGCGCGAGAGGACGGCGCCGTCGGCGTCGGGCGAGTCCGGCACGAGGTTCGGAAAGCGGCGCACGCCGGCCTTGAAACTCGCGTCGGGATAGGGCGCCGCGTACGCGGCGGTTTCGGCCTCGCTCAACTGGGGGCAGGCGCGCCTCATCAGCTTCGCGACGTCCATGTCCGGGTTCTTGTTCGACCACGCCCGCCACGCGAGAAAGCCTTCGCCGAGCGGCTGGTCGCCGGTGCCGAGCGCCGTGTTCATGACGAGCAGGCGCGCGAAGCGATCCGGCAGGTCCATCGGCAAGGTGAGCCCGAGAATGCCGCCCCAGTTATGGCACACCAGCGTGATCGAGCGGAGGTCGAGCCGCGCGACGAACGCCGCGAGCGAATCGCGGTGATGCGTGAAGGTGTACCACCCCTCCTCGCCCGGCTTGTCCGAGCGGCCGAAGCCGTAGAGATCGGGTGCGACGACGCGCGCGCCCGCGGCGAGGAACGGCGGGATCATCCGCCGGTAGACGTAGGCCCAGGTCGGCTGGCCGTGCAGGCAGAGGAACGTCTGGCGCGCATCGCGCGGGCCCTCGTCGACGTAGTGCATCCGCAGGCCGGGCAGCGCCTCGACGTAGTGCGGCGCGAACGGGAAGCCGGGGAGCGCGGCGAAGCGCTCGTCGGGGGTGCGGAGTGGCGCGCTCATCGGGCGCGCGCGGATTCGGCGCGGCCCGGCCGCACAGGCGGCCGACGGCGGACCAGGGCGGTCGGCATGGGCCACGATGGTAGGCTTGCCGGCCGTGCAGCGCCACCCGGAAGGGTCCCGGCACCCGGAAGGGTCCCGGAGGCGCCGCCCGAAGCGCCCCCCCGTAAGGCGGGCACCCAGCAAACCGACCGAGTCCGGTGACGGCCATGGCGAAGGGGATCCTCACGTTCCTGATCGGCGGACTGCTCGGCGCCGCGGCCGGCTTCGCGCTCGGCATCTTCGTCTACCCGTACATCTTCCTCGCCGACATCGTCGCGGCCGAGAAGGTCGAGCCGGCCGCCGCGGCGAAGGTGCTGGCGCGCGGCACGTTCGTCCACGCCAACCCGTCCGATCCGATCCACTACGGCCGGGGCCGCGTGACGGTGCACGAGGGTCTCGTGCACCTCGAGGCCGACTTCGAGGTCGGGCCCGGGCCCAAGTTCCACGTCTACCTCGTGCCCGAGAAGTCGGTGACGCCGTCGACCGCGGTGGCGAAGACGATGTACGTCGACCTCGGGCGGCTCAAGGCGTTCCAGGGCAGCCAGAACTACCCGGTGCCGCCGGGCGTGAAGATCGCCGGCTACGGCAGCGTGGTCATCTGGTGCGAGCACTTCGGGGTGCTGATCTCGCCGGCCGAGCTCAAACACGAGTAGCCGCACGGACGCCGCAGTAGACTTCCCGGTGATCCCCGATCCGGAGCCGCCCATGTTCGAACCCGTCGCCATCCCGTTCGGCGCCAAGATGCTGTTCAACACCGTCAAGGTGAAGCCGGGTGTCGCGCTCGAGGACATCGAGCTCGCGCTCGGCGAGATGTGCAACGTCGTGAAGAACACGTACGGCGGCGACCAGGGCGGCTTCCTCGCCGGGCAGGTGTTCAAGTTCTCCGGCTTCGTGTCCGACGAGGGCTCGCTCGCGGCGACGCGCGCGGCGGACGACCACATCGCGATCGTCACCTACTGGCGCTCGTTCGAGGCGCACGAGCGCTCGCACGCCGACGCAGCGTTCCGGGCGAAGTTCGGCGCGCTCGCCGCGATGTGCTCGGACAGCGCGGAGCTCGGCTACGACATGCTGTGGCAGGGGGCGCCGGAGGGCTGAGCGGCGGCGGGATTGCTCTGGAGCCGGCCCGAACCGACACTTATTGTAGCGCCTTACCGCCACCGCACGAGCTCGAACCGTCGCTTGCCCTTCAGCCGTAACGCCGAGAAGTCCCGCTCGTCCACGGTCAGGATGCGGTGCTCGCCGAGAAGATCGGCGAGCCACACGAGGGCCGCATCGGCGAGATCGAGATCGAGCGTCGCGTATCGCCGCAGCAGGCGCGCGAGGACGGGATATGCCTCGACCGGGACGTCGGCGACCGTAAGCCCACCCTTCGCGACCCAATCGAGCAGCTCGACTTTGGCCGTCGTGTCGAGGAAGTAGCAGCTCTCGACGATCACCGGTGCGGCGGTCACCAGCGGGGCCCGGTTCTCGCACAGGAACTCCAGTGCTCCCGCATGCAGCGGATCGCGACGGCGATAGAGCGCGACCAGAAAGCCGGTGTCAACGACGAGCCTTGCCACGGAACCGCTCGCGCAGCAGCCGCTTCGTATGTCGCGCCACGTCGCGCGGCCCGGACGTGTCCGACCCGAAGCCTTTCGCGCCGAGCTCGTAGGCCGTCGGCGCTTCGGCGGCCCGCGCGAGCAGCCTCTCCAGGGCCTCCTTGACGACCTCGCTCTTCGTCAACTTGCGGGTGACGCAATAGCGCGCGAGCTCCTCTTCCACGCGCGGCGGCAGTCTGACGGTGAGGGTCATGACGTAGCTGTAATACCTCGGACGGAGCAGTGTAACACGGTTCGAACGGCGGCAGCCATGGATCACCGCTCCGCCGCCAGCAGCTCCGCCCCGATCGCCCCGATCCGCGGCACGCCGCAGAGCTGCATCGTCCGCTCCAGTTCGTCCCGCAGGATCCAGAGCGCGCGCTCCGCACCCGCCTCGCCGCCGGCGCAGACGCCGTACAGGGTCGCGCGGCCGATCATGACCGCCTCGGCGCCGAGCGCGATCGCCTTCACCGCGTCCGACCCGCGGCGCACGCCGCCGTCGATGAGGACGCTCATCCGCCTGCCGACCGCGCGCGCCACCGCGGGCAGCGCGTCGAGGGAGGCCGCCGCGCCGTCGAGCTGGCGTCCGCCGTGGTTGGAGACGATCAACCCGTCGCAGCCCATCGCCGCCAGCCGCTCGGCGTCGTCCGCGCGCTCGACGCCCTTGACGAGGAGCTTGCGCGGCCAGCCGTCGCGGATCGCCTTCAGGCGGTCCCAGTCGAACGAGGTGTCGTAGCTGCGGCCCACCGACGAGGCGACCTGCGCGGTTCCCGCGGCGCCGAGGTCGTAGCCGACGACGTTCTCCATCACCGGCATCCCCCGCAGGAGCATGTCGAGGGCCCACGCCGGGCGCGAGGCGAAGTCGAGGACGTTGCGCGGGGTGAACCGGAACGGCACGCCGAAATCGTTCCGCAGGTCGCGCTCGCGCTTGCCGCCCACCGGCACGTCCACGGTGACGACGAGCGCCTCGTAATCGGCCGCGCGCGCGCGCTCGATCAGGCCGAGCGTGAACTCGGGGCGCTTCAGGACGTAGGCCTGGAACCACAGGCGCCCGGGCGCCGCGCGCGCGATCGCCTCGATCGAGGCGGTCGCGTTCATCGACAGCGTGTACGGGATGCCGGCCGCCGCCGCGGCGCGCGCGATCGCGAGATCGCCGCCGCGCCGCCCGAATCCGACCGCGCCGGTCGGGGCGATCGCGATCGGCAGCTGCGACGGGCCGCCGAGGATCGTCGTTGCCATGTCGATCCGCGAGATGTCGACGAGCGCGCGCGGGAGGAGCCGCACGCGCTCGAACGCGGCCCGGTTCGCGCGGAGCGTGCTCTCGGTCTCCGCGCCGCCGTCCATGAAGTCGAAGACCGCGCGCGGCAGGCGCCGGCGGGCGAGCTGGCGCAGGTCGTCGATCGACCACGCGCGCGCGAGCGGGCCTGCGGCCATCGTCGTCCTCCCTGGTGAACGCGGCGCGCGATTGTAAGCGTTGTAAGCGGCGGCGCGTCAGATCGTCGTGAAGTCGCCGTGCCGTCCCTTGCCCGAGGCGAACGCACCTGCGCCGCGCACCGCCTCGTCCATCGCCGGGAGACCGTTCCGCCACTCGAGCGCGAGCGCCGCGCGCACCGGCAGGCCGTGCGTCTCGTAGACGGAGCGCCGGTCGGCGCGCACCGCCTCCTGGGGGAAGCGCGCGATCTCGAGCGCGAGCGCCTCCGCCGCCGCGCGCGAGCGTCCGCGCGGGACTACGCGCTCGCACAGCCCGATGCGCAGGGCCTCGTCGGCGCTCACCTTGCGCCCGGTGAGGATGAGATCCATTGCGCGCCCCATGCCGACGATCCGCGGCAGCCGCACCGTGCCGCCGTCGATGAGCGGGACGCCCCAGCGGCGGCAGTACACGCCGAAGTACGCGTCCTCTTCCATCACCCGCATGTCGCACCAGAGGGCGAGCTCCATGCCGCCGGCGACCGCCGGCCCGGCGACCGCGGCGATCACCGGCTTGGAAAGCTCGAGGCGCGACGGCCCCATCGGCCCGCGCGGCGGGGGCGCAGCGCCGTCCGGGAAGTCGAGCGCGAGCGCCGCGCGCACGTCCTTTCCCCCGAGCGAGGCGCCGTACTTGAGGTCCCAGCCGGCGCAGAAGGCGCCGTGCGAGCCGAAGAACACGCCGACCCTCGCGTCCGGGTCGCGGTCGAAGGCCTCGAACGCGGCGACCAGCGCATCCGCTGTCGCGGGATCGACAGCGTTGCGGGCATCCGGCCGCTCCAATATCACCGTGGTGACCGCACCGCTCTTCTCGACCTGGACCGACATCGCCGCCTCCCTCTCCAGCGGTGCGAAATTAGCACGCGCGCGGCGACCGGACGAATTACGATAGCGGCTCGCACCGGATTCCCACGCCGCATGGCCGTCGTTCCCGCCGCGACCCCGACGCTCTCCCCGGACGAGACCGCGCGTGCCCTCGTCGACATCCTGAACGCCTTCCTCGCCGAGACGCGCGGCGCCGGCGCGCCGGTGGTCACCGCGCACCTCGACAGCCTGCTCGAGCGCGACCTCGGCCTCGACTCCTTGAGCCGCTTCGAGCTGTGGCTGCGGGTCGAGCAGGCGTTCGGCGTCGGCGTCGACGAGGAGAAGCTCGCGGAGATCGAGACCGCGCGCGACCTCCTGCGCCTGCTGCTCGCCGGCGCGCGGCGGGAGGCGCACGCGGCCGACGTCGTGCAGCTCGCCGACCGCGGCGTCGCGACCGTGCCGGAGGCAGCGACGACCCTGCTCGAGGCGCTCGACTGGCACGTGCAGGCGCAGCCCGACCGCATGCACATCACGCTCCTCGACGGCGACGCGGAGGAGGCGCGGCTCACCTACGCCGATCTCGCGCGCGACATGGCGGCGATCGCGGGCGGCCTCCAGCGCGAGGGCCTCGAGCGCGGCCAGGCGGTGGCGATCATGCTGCCGACGGGCCGCGACTTCTTCGCCGCGTACTACGGCACGCTCGCCGCGGGCGGCGTGCCGGTGCCGATCTATCCGCCGATCCGGCTCGCGCAGCTCGCCGACCACGTCCGGCGGCAGGCGGGCATCCTCGCGAGCTGCGCGGCGCGCGTGCTCGTCACCGTGCGCGAGGCGAAGCCGGTCGGGAGCCTGCTGCGCGGCCAGGTCGCGAGCCTCGAGCGGGTCGTGACCGCGGACGATCTGCGCGCGCACGGCGCTGCGCCGGCGCGCGTGGCCGTCACCGCGCAGGACATCGCCTTCATCCAGTACACGTCGGGCTCGACCGGCAACCCGAAGGGCGTCGTGCTCACGCACGCGAACCTGCTCGCGAACATCCGCGCGATGGTGCGCGCCACCGGCGCGACCTCCGCCGACGTCTTCGTCTCCTGGCTCCCGCTCTATCACGACATGGGGCTCATCGGCGCCTGGCTCTGCCCGCTCTACGGCGGCCTGCCGCTGGTGGTGATGTCGCCGCTCCACTTCCTCGCGCGGCCGGCGCGCTGGCTCTGGGCGATCCACCGCTACCGCGGGACGATTTCGGCCGGCCCGAACTTCGCCTACGAGCTCGCGGCCTCGCGCATCGACGAGCGCGAGCTCGCCGGGCTCGACCTGTCCTCGTGGCAATGGGCGTTCAACGGCGCCGAGCCGGTGAGCGCCGAGACGATGGCGCGGTTCGCCGCGCGGTTCGCGCGCCACGGCTTCGACCCGAACACGCTCGCGCCGGTGTACGGCCTCGCCGAGTGCGCGCTCGACCTCGCTTTCCCGCCGGGGCGGCGCGGCGTGCTGGTCGACCGGATCGACCGCGCGCGGCTCGCCTCGCGCCGGGTTGCCGAGCCCGTTTCGCCCGGCGCGGAGGGAGCGGGCATCGTCGCGTGCGGCCGGCCGCTCGCCGGCTACGAGATGCGCATCGCCGACGAGGCGGGACGCGAGCTCGCCGAGCGGCGCGTCGGGCGGGTCGAGTTCAAGGGCCCATCGGCGACGAGCGGCTACTACAACAACCCCGAGGCCACCGCGCAGCTCTTCGACGGCGGCTGGCTCGACACGGGCGACCTCGGCTACATCGCCGCCGGGGAGCTGTACCTCACCGGCCGCTCCAAGGACATCATGATCCGCGGCGGCCACAACCTTTACCCCTACGAGCTCGAGGAAGCGGTGGGCGCGGTTCCCGGGATCCGCAAGGGCTGCGTCGCGGTGTTCGGCGTGGGCGATGCCGCGAGCGGCACCGAGCGCGTGGTCGTGGTTGCGGAGACGCGCGAGCCGGACGAGGCCAGGCGCGCCGCGCTCGTCGCGCAGATCAACTCGCTCGCCGCCGACCTGATCGGGGGCCCCGCCGACGAGGTGGTGCTCGCCCCGCCGCACTCGGTGCTGAAGACCTCGAGCGGCAAGATCCGCCGCGCGGCGAGCCGCGAGGTGTACGAGCGCGGACTGATCGGGGCGCGGCGGCCGGCGGTCTGGCGCGAGCTCGGCGCGCTCGGGCTGCGCTCGGCGGAGAGCCGCATCGCGCGGTGGTGGCGCGGCGCGGCGGCGATCGCCTATTCGTGCTGGGCGTGGGGCGTCACCGGCGTGCTCGCGGTCGCCGCCTTCCTCGTCGCGCTCGTGGTGCCGCGGCCGGCGGCGCGGCGCGTCTGGCGCGCGGCGGCGCGCTGCGCGGTGCGGATCGGCGCGCTGCCGCTCGAGGTCGAAGGCTTCGCGCACGTGCCGGCGAGCGGGCCCGTCGTCGTGGTCGCCAATCACGCGAGCTACGTCGACGGGCTGCTGCTGTACGCGCTGCTGCCGGAGCGCTTCGCGTTCGCAGCGAAGGAAGGCTACGAGCGCAACCCGGTCACGCGCATCGCGTTCGAGCGGGCGGGCGCGCGCTTCGTCGAGCGCTTCGACGCCGGCCGCGGGGTCGAGGACACGCGCGAGCTCACTCGCCTGGTCGCCGGCGGCGCCGCGCTCGGCATCTTTCCCGAGGGCACGTTCACGCGCTCACCGGGCCTGCGGCCGTTCCACATGGGAGCGTTCGTGATCGCCGCGGAGACCGGAGCGGCGGTCGTGCCGGTCGCGTTCCGCGGCTCGCGCTCGGTGCTGCGCGCCGAGGAGTGGATCTTCCGGCGCGGTCCCGTGCGCGCCACCTTCGGCGCGCCGATCCGGCCGGAGGGCTCCGACTGGGGTGCGGCGGTCAGGCTGCGCGAGGCCGCGCGGGCGGAGATCCTCCGCCACTGCGGCGAGCCGGACCTCGCCTCCGACGCGCTCGGCTGAGGGCGGCGGGCCCGCGCCCGGCGTCAGGGCCCGCGCCGGAACGCGGCGAGATCCCACTCGCCGGCGTTGTCGTCGTGCTTCAGGATGTAGGTGTCGCCGTCGGACGCGGTGACGCGGAAGTAGCGGTAGTCGGGCCCGAGCCAGCGATCGACGATCTCGCGCACGTCGAGGTGCCGCTCGCCGAGCCAGAACTCGCGCGGCTCCTGGTCGCCGCGGTAGCCGGCGTAGCACTCGACCCGGATCGCCATGCGGGGATGATAATCTGCGTGGACCCCTCGAGCGCGAGCGCGCCCCACGTGGCCAGGATTTTCCTCACTCACCCCCCCGAAGCCCTCGCCAACTACTACGGCGAGCGCGCCGTCGCCGGCCTCGAGGCGCTCGGCGACCTGCGCCTCAATGCCGCCGGTCGCGAGCTCACGGTCGCGGAGCTCGTCGAAGCCGCGCGCGGCTGCGAAGTGATCGTCTCCTACCGCCAGACGCCGGGCTCGCCCGAGCTTTTCGCCGCGAGCCCCGATCTCGTCGCCTTCTCGCGCTGCGCGATCGACATCCGCAACGTCGACGTCGCCGCGGCGAGCGCGGCCGGGATCCTCGTCACCCAGGCGAGCGCCGGCTTCGTCGCCGCGGTGAGCGAGTGGGTCATCGGCGCGATGGTCGACCTCGGCCGGCGCATCACCTCTTCGGCGGAGAGCTACCACGCGGGGCGGGTGCCGCGCGGGGAGATGGGCCGGCAGCTCCGCGGCTCGACGCTCGGCATCCTCGGCTACGGCCAGATCGGCGTCTACCTCGCCGAGGCCGCGGTCGCGCTCGGCATGCGCGTGCTCGTGTACGACCCGTACAAGGAGGTGGAGCGGCCCGGGATCGAGCAGCGGGACCTCGCCGGCGTGCTCGGCGGGTCCGACTTCGTCGCGTGCCTCGTGGTCGCGAACGACGCGACCGAGCAGCTGGTGGACGCCGCCGCGTTCGGCGCGATGAAGCGCGGCGCGTACTTCATCAACGCCTCGCGCGGCAACCTGGTCGACGACGACGCGCTCGTCGCGGCGCTCGACTCGGGAAGGCTCGCGGCTTGCGCGCTCGACGTCGGCCGCGCGCCGGACCAGATGCCGCAGCCGGCGATCGCGCGCCATCCGAAGGTGATCGCGACCCCGCACACCGCCGGGCTCACGCAGCCGGCGATCGAGCACCAGGCGCTCGAGACCGTCGCCCAGGTGGCGGAGATCCTGCAGGGGCGCGCGCCGAAAGGCGCGGTCAACGCCGGGCACGCGACCCGGCTCGCGCGGTTGCAGCGGTAGCCGGCGCCGGCTCGCGCCGGACGCGTGGCGGTCCCGTGCGGCGGGGCGGATAATCGCCCCGACCCCGCCCGGAGCCGACCATGAAGCGCGTCACGCTGACCCAGTACCTGATCGAGCAGCAGCGCAGCGCCGGCACGGTCTCGCCCGAGCTGCGGCTCCTCCTCGAGGTGATCGCCCGGGCGTGCAAGATGATCAGCCACGCGGTGGGGAAGGGCGCGCTCGCCGGCATCGGCGACGTCGTCGGCACGCAGAACGTGCAAGGCGAGGCGCAGAAGAAGCTCGACGTCGTCGCGAACGAGGTCCTGGTCGAGGCGAACGAGTGGGGGGGGCAGCTCGCGGCGATGGTGTCGGAGGAGATGGACCGGCCCTACCTCATCCCGAGCCGCTACCCGAGCGGGCAGTTCCTGCTCCTCATGGACCCGCTCGACGGGTCCTCGAACCTCGACGTGAACATCTCGGTCGGCACGATCTTCTCGGTGCTGCGCTGCCCCGACGGCTGCACGACGATCGACGAGCAGGCGTTCCTGCAGCCCGGGTCGCGGCAGGTCGCGGCGGGGTTCACGGTCTACGGCGCCTCCACGATCCTCGTCCTCACCGTCGGCAGCGGGGTCGCGTGCTTCACGCTCGACAAGGAGCTCGGCTCGTTCGTGCTCACGCAGGGGTCGCTTACGATTCCGCCCGACACCCACGAGTTCGCCATCAACGTCTCGAACCAGCGCAACTGGGAGCCGCCGGTCCGGCGCTACATCGACGAGTGCCTCGCCGGCAGGACCGGCACGCGCGCGAAGGACTTCAACATGCGGTGGGTGGCCTCGATGGTCGCCGACGTCTACCGGACGCTCTCGCGCGGCGGCATCTTCCTGTACCCGCGCGACGCGAAGCACCGGGACGGGCGGCTGCGCCTCATGTACGAGGCGAACCCGATGGCGTTCATCGTCGAGCAGGCGGGCGGCGCCGCGACCGACGGCCGGCAGCGGATCCTCGACCTCCAGCCCGCGGCGCTGCACGAGCGGGTCGGCGTGATCCTCGGCTCGAAGAACGAGGTCGAGCGGGTCACGCGCTACCACCGCGAGACGTGACCCGCTGGTCGGTGCTGGCGATTGCGGCGCTCCTCGCAACCGGGGCGGCGGCGCAGCGGGACGTCGGCGACCCGCTCGAGCACTTCCTCGACACTGCACCGCCGGGACGCGCGAAGCGCGCGCTCGACGACGGGGTCGCGCGCGCGACCGGCGACTTCAACAACGACGGCCTGGCGGACGTCGCGCTCTGGCAGGACGCCGATTTCGGGCCGCACGACGGGCCGGTCTTCCTCTACCTCGGGCGCAAGGACGGGCGCTTCGCCGCGTCCGGCCTGATCGTCGTGAGCGCGCAGCGCCTCTTCCGTCCGCTCCCGCGCGGCCGCGGCGCGGGCGAGCTGCTCGTCTGCGCGGCGGACGCGAGCGTCGCGGCGGGGTACGCGGTAGACGGCTTCATCGTGTCGGACCTCGCCCGCAACGCGTTGCCGAAGTCGTGTCCGGCGGGGGACGCGCCGGAGGTCGACCGGCTCGATGTCGCGCGCTTCCGCGCGAACGGGACGCAGGCGTGGATCCGGCGCTGATCCCCGGAGTCAGGCATTCTTGCGGCCGTCGGTCCGGCCACTCGCCTTGCCGCGCCGCAAAAAATTCATCGAAGCCCGACCGCCTGCCGCGGTCGCGTAGGCGCAGTGAGGGGCCCAGTGAGGGGCCCGCTGAGGGGCCCGCTGAGGCGAAAGGGATCCGGCCGATCGGGCCACCACACCAAGGGAGATCGTCATGACCGAAGCCAAGCCGAAGCGCAATCGCCGTCGCCTCCTCAAGGCCGGCGCCGGAGGGCTCCTCCTGCCGCTCGCGCTCGCCGCCCGCCAGGCGCCGGCGCAGGGCGGCGCGAAGCCGTTCGCGGGCGTGACGCTCAACGTGTCGTGCTGGAGCGCGACCTATCCGAAGCTCCTCGCCGACTACCTGCCGGAGTTCACCGAGCGCACCGGCATCAAGGTCAACTACGACACGCCCGGCTTCCCGGTCTACAACCAGCGCGCCGACCTCGAACTCTCGACCAAGGGTTCCGCGTTCGACGTGCTGAACGTCACCTTCATCTACACGAGCCGCTGGATCGGCGCGGGCTGGTTCACCCCGCTCGACGACTACATCAAGGATGCGAACAAGACCCCGGCCAGCTGGGACTTCAACGACATTCTTCCCGGCTCGCTCGCGCCGATGCGCGACAAGGCGGGCCGGCTCTACGGCATCTCGTGGCTCACCGACGCGCTGATCGCGGGCGCGGGCCGCTTCGACCTCTTCAAGAGCGCCGGCCTCGGCATGCCCGACACGTTCGGCGAGATGGAGAGCTCGCTCAAGGCGGTGCACAACAAGGACAACGTGCCGGGCTTCCTCACCGAGAACCACTGGGGCTGGACCTTCATCCCCTACCTGCAGGGCTACGGCGGCAACGTCTTCCGCGGACCGCCCGACGACCTGATGCCGACGCTCGACACGCCCGAGGTCGCCGAGGCAGCCGAGTTCTTCGCCCGGATCGTCGTCGGCTACGGGCCCGAAGGCGCGGCCGGCTACACCTACGACCAGGCGGTCGAGGCGCTGCGCGCCGGGCGCGCGAACTACTCCACCAACAACCAGGTCTTCCTCGCGCTGATGGGCGCCGACGGCAGCAAGGTGCGGAACACGGTCAACTTCGGGCAGTGCCCGCGCGGGCCCAAGGGCCGCTTCCCCGGCATCGCGTCGCACGGCTGGGGGATCCCGGTCGGGGCGAAGAACAAGGACGCCTCGTGGGAATTCATCAAGTGGTCGATGTCGAAGGACCTGCTCGTCAGGATGGCCGACAAGCACGGCCTCGGCTCGGTCACGCGCAGGTCGATCATCGAGTCGCCGGCCTACAAGGCGAAGATGGTGATCAACGGCGTCGACGTCGGCCAGCTCTTCCTCGAAACGCTCAAATTCTCCGCCCAGGGCCACATGGCCTACCGCACGGTGCACGTCTACCCGCAGGTGAACGCGCAGATCACCCAGGCGGTCGGCCGGGTCGTGTCGGGACAGATGAAGGCGAAGGAGTCGTTCGCGCTCGCGCAGCGCAACGCGATCGCCGACCTCAAGCGCGCCGGGGTCAAGCTTTGAGCGGCGCCGCGCCGCCGGCGGCGGCGCGGAACCTCGAGGAGGAGCGGCGGCGCGCGCTCTTCCTCGGGCTCCTCCCTGCGCTCGTGGTGCTGAGCGCCATCACGATCGTCCCCGCCGTCTTCCTGGTGGTGACGTCGCTGACGCCGCTCAACCTGACCATGCCGCAGACGGCGTGGGACTTCTCGGCGCCGCTCGTGAACTACCTCGAGCTCCTCGAGGACCCGCGCTTCCACAACTCGCTCCTCGTGCAGGCGAAGCTCTCGGCCGGCACGGTCGTGCTGCAACTCCTCGTCGGGCTCGGGGTGGCGCTCCTCCTCGACGCCGACACGCGCATCCGCCGGCTCGCGCGCTCGGGCTTCCTCATCCCGATGGTGCTGCCGCCGATCGTGGTCGGGATCATCTGGAAGGTGATCTTCACGGTGGACGTGAGCCCGTTCCACCGCTTCATGGCGTGGACCGGGATGCCGGTCGGGTCGATCCTCACCAACCCGGACCTCGCGCTCCTCGCGCTGGTGCTGGTCGAGGCCTGGGAATGGTTCCCCTTCACGATGCTGGTGGTGCTCGCGGCGCTGCAGACGATTCCGGCCTCGCCGGTCGAGGCCGCGCGGATCGACGGCGCCAGCGCCTGGCAGATGTTCCGTTACGTGACCTTGCCCTACATCCGGGCGACGCTGGTAGTGGCGGGCCTCTTCCGCCTCATCGACTCGATCAAGGCCTTCCCGCTCATCTTCGTGCTGACCGACGGCGGCCCCGGCGACGTCACCGAAGTCACCAACTACTACGCCTACCGGCAGGCGTTCACGTTCTCGCTCTGGGGCTACGGCAGCGCGATCGCGACCCTGCTCGTCGCCGGGATCTTCCTGCTGTCGTGGCTGATCGACCGGCTGACCGGGCGCATGCACGGCGAGGCGGCCTAGAGTGCAGGTCCCGAGCGCAGCCCGGAGCGACGGCGCGGACCACGGCGCGCGCGAGCGCGGCGGCGGGGCGGCGCTCGCGGGCGCGAGCGCACCGGGGGATCGCGGAGCCCGGCTCGACGCCCCGAGCCGCCACGATCCGCGGAGCTGGCTCGAGCGCAACTGGTCGCATCTCGTCGACGCCTTCACCGTCGCGCTGCTCGCGCTGGTGATCTTCCCGTTCGTCTGGCTGGTGCAGATGTCGTTCCGGCCGAACGAGGACATCTTCGGCTACGACCTCCTCTTCGCGCCGACGCTCGACCACTACCGCGCGCTGTGGACGGGCAAGTTCCCCGGTTCGTTCGTGAACAGCGTGGTCACGAGCACCGCCTCGACCGCGCTCGCGCTCGCGCTCGGCGTGCCCGCGTCGTACGCGCTCTCGCGCGCGTCGTTCCGCTCCGGCCGGCGGATCGCGCTGTGGATCCTCGCCACGCGCATGGCCCCGCCGATCGCCTTCACCATCCCGTTCTTCCTCGCCTACCGCGCGGTCGGCCTGCTCGACACCCAGCTCGGGCTGATCATCATCTACCTCACGTTCAACCTCGCGCTCGTCATCTGGATGGTGCAGCCGTTCTTCGACGGCCTGCCGCGCGAGCTGGAAGAGGCGGCGTGGATCGACGGCGCGGGCGTCTGGCAGGCGTTCCGCGTGGTCGCGCTGCCGCTCGCCGCGCCCGGCATCGCCGCGACCGCGGTGATCTGCTTCATCCTCGCGTGGAACGATTTCTTCTACGCGCTGATCCTCACCCGCACGAACGCCTCGACCGCGCCGGTCGCGATCGTCGGCTTCATGCAGTATGCCGGCTGGGAATGGGGGCGGATCGCCGCCGCCGCGACGCTGGTGATGCTGCCGGTGGTGGTGTTCGCGATCCTGGTCCGCAACTATCTGATCCGCGGCCTCACGGCCGGCGGCACGAAGGAGTGAGCGCGCATGTCGGATGCTGAAGGTCGGGCCGGCGGACGCCGGCGCATCGGCTTCGTCGGTCTCGGCGCGATGGGCGGCGGCATGGTGCGCAGCCTGCGGCGCGGCGGGTTCCCGGTCGCGGTCTACGACCTCGACCCCGAGCGCATCGCGGCGCTCGCCGACACCGGCGTCGAGGAGGTGGGAAACCCGCGCTCGGCTGCGCGGTTCGGGCGCGTGGTGATGACGAGCCTGCCGACGCCGGAGGCGGTGGAGGCGGCGGTGCTCGGCCCCGGCGGCGTCCTCGAAGGGCTCGAGCCGGGGGCGGTCTACATCGACCTCTCGACGATCGATCCGGCGACGGTGCGGAAAGTCGGCGCGGCGGTGGCCGCGAAGGGCGCGCGGATGATCGACTCGCCGGTGGGGAAGGGCCCGGCGGAGGCCGCGGCCGGCGAGCTCACGCTGATGCTCGGGGGCGACGCCGCCACGATCGCGGAGGTCGCCGACGTGCTCGCGGCGATCTCGTCGGCGCGGTTCCACTGCGGGCCGCTCGGCGCCGGCGCCGCCGCGAAGCTCGTGAACAACCTCGTGTCGTGCACGATGTGCGCGCTGAACGGCGAGGCGATGGTGCTCGCGAAGAAGGCCGGCGTCGACCTGCAGACGATGGTCGATATCATGAAGACGACCGCAGCCGACAATCGGCACCTGCGGATCACGACCGAGCCGATGACGCTCGCCGGCAATTTCGCGCCGCGATTCCGGCTCGCTTGGGCGAACAAGGATCTGCGGCTCGCGGTGCAGCTCGGGCTCCAGCTCGGCGTGCCGACGCCGGTCGCGCACGCCGCGCAGACGACGCACCTCGTCGCCATGGGGCTCGGCTTCGCCGAGGAGGATCAGAGCGCGTGCATCAAGACGACCGAGCGCGCGGCCGGCACCGAGGCGCGGCGGGCGTGAGCGCAGCGGCGATGACCGGCGAGCGGTTCGCCGCCGAGCTGCTTGGCGCCGCCGCGGGCGGCGGCACCGTCCGCAACTTCACCGCGCGCGATCCGGCGTTCGGCGTCGGCGAGGCGTATGCCGTCGCCGAGGCGCTGCACCGGGCGCGCCTCGCGCGCGGCGAGCGCGTGGCCGGCCGCAAGATCGGCTTCACGAACCGCAGCCTCTGGCCGGTCTACGGCGTGAACGAGCCGATCTGGGGGCACGCCTACGACACCACGGTGGTCCACGCGCGCGACGGGCGGGCCGAGATCCCGATCGGGCCGCTGCCCGAGCCGCGGATCGAGCCGGAGGTCGTGCTGCACTTCGCGGCCGCGCCCCCGGCGGCCGGTGACGAGGCGGCGATCCTCGCCTGCGTCGACTGGATCGCGCACGGCTTCGAGATCGTGCAGTGCCCGTTCCGCGACTGGAAGTTCAGGCTCGCGGACGTGGTCGCGGCGAACGGGCTGCACGGCGCGCTCGTGATCGGCCGGCCGGTGCCGGTGAGGGACATCGCCGATTGCGCGCGGAAGCTGCGCGAGCTCCGGCTGACCTTGCTGCGCGACGGCGTACCGCAGGCCGAAGGCACCGGCGCCAACGCGCTCGACTCGCCGCTCCTCGCGTTCGCGCACTTCGCCGGCGTGCTCGCGCGGCTGCCGCGGTTCGCGCCGGTCGCGGCGGGCGAGGTGGTGACGACCGGCACGCTCACCGACGCCTTCCCGGTGAAGGCCGGCGAGACCTGGAGCACCCGGATCGAGGGGATCGAGCTCGCGGGGCTCGAGGTCGCCTTTCGCTAGTCCGAGCCCCGCCGCTCCGCTCTGCGCCCGCGCCGCTACTCCGGCTGGATGCCGGCCTCGCGGATCGCCTTGCCCCAGACCTCGTACTGCTCGCGCGCGAAGGCGGCGAGCTCGGCGATCGACGAGCCGCTGCCCATGAACGCCTGGCGCAGGAGCTGCTCGTTCACTTCGGGGCGTCGCAGGACCGCGGTCACCTCGGCGTTCAGCCGCTGCTGGATCTCCGGCGGCAGCCGCGCGGGGCCGAAGAAGCCGGCCCACGACACGATCGGGAACCGCGGCATGCCGGCCTCGACGACGGTCGGGATCTCGGGCAGCAGCGGACTGCGGGCATCGAGCGTGGTGGCGAGCGCCCGCAGCTTCCCCTCGCGGATGTGCGGCGCGACGGTCGCGTAGGAGCTGAACATCATCTGCACCTGACCGCTCAGGAGGTCGGTCACCGCCAGCGGCTCGCTCTTGTAGGGCACGTGGACGATCTTCACGCCGGCGAGCGTCGCGAACGTCGCCGTCTGGACGATGCTCGTCGTGTTGCCGGTCGCGTAGTTGATCTTGTCGGGGTTGGCGCGCGCGTACGCGACGAGGTCGCGCAGGGTCGCTGCCGGCACCGCCGGGTTGACCACGAGGAAGAACGTATAGCGGCCGAGCAGGCTGATCGGCGAGAAGTCGGTGAACGGGTCGTACGGCAGCTTCTTCTTGAGGTGCGGCGCCGCCGACAGCGGGCTGTTCGTCGCGATCAGGATGGTGTGGCCGTCGGGCGCCGCGCGCGCGACCTGCTCGGCGGCGATGATGCCGTCCGCGCCGGGGCGGTTCTCGACCACGACCGGCTGGCCGAGCGCGGTGCCGAGCGGCTGCGCGACGATGCGCGCGACGAGGTCGGTCGAGGAGCCGGCGCCGAACGGGACGAGCACGCGCACCGGCTTGGACGGAAACTGCGCCGCAGCGGCTGCGCTGCCGAGCGCGACTGCCAGCGCGGCGAGTCCGCGCACGATCGTTCGCATGGAGGCCTCCTCCTTCTCTGGTCCGCGGCGATGATAGCGTTTCCCACCCTGGGCAGTGAGCGGTCCTAGAACGGCACCGGCGATCCGCGCCACGAATCGTCGTGCGGACGGGCGCGCGCGATCGCCTGCGCCGCGCCCAGCCAGCCCTCGCAGGCGTTGCGCCCCGGCCGGCGGCGCAGGACGTTGAGCAGCCCCTTGCAGACCGCGTAGAAGCGGAAGAAGCGCAGCACCCTGCGCTGCTCGAGCGCGCTCACCGGCCGCGCGCTGCAGATCAGCTTGTCGTCGGACATGCCGCGGTCGGTGAGCGTCACCGCGCCCCAGGCCGCGACCCGGAGCCGGGTGCCGAGCGCGAGCCGCGGCCCGAGCACCACCGCGTCGAGGAGATCGCCCTCGAGGCCCACGTAGGCGGGGACCGAGCCGTAGTTGAACGGACACGGCAGCGGCGACACGAAGTCGATGCGCCCGGTGGAGCCGCGCTTCAGGAAGCTGCCGCGCGGGATCTCGATGACGACTTCGACGAAGGGGGCGTCGGGCATCGGCGACGATGATACAGTCGGCGCATGGGCGTGCTCGTCGACGGCGCATGGCACGATCAGTGGCACGACCCGCGCGACGACAGCGGCGCGAGCGGCGGGCGCTTCGTGCGGCGCGAATCGCAGTTCCGGAGCTGGGTCACGCCCGACGGTGCGCCGGGGCCGACGGGGGAGGGCGGGTTCCGCGCCGAGCCGGGCCGCTACCACCTCTACGTCTCGCTCTCCTGCCCCTGGGCGCACCGCACGATCGTTTTCCGCGCGCTGAAGGGGCTCGGGCACGCGATCGGCATGTCGGTCGTGCACTGGCTGAGCCGCGAGCACGGGTGGACGTTCGAGCCCGCGCCGGGCGTCGTTCCGGACGCGGTGAACGGCGCGCGGTACCTGCACGAGGTCTACGCGAAGGCGAGCCCGAAGTACACGGGGCGGGTGACGGTGCCGGCGCTCTGGGACAGGAAGCGCGGCACGATCGTCAACAACGAGTCGTCCGAGCTCATCCGCATGTTCAACTCGGCGTTCGACGGGGTCGGCGCCGCGCCGGGCGACTACTACCCGGGGGCGCTGCGCGCGGAGATCGACGAAGTCAACGCGCGCGTCTACGAGACGCTCAACAACGGCGTCTACCGGTGCGGCTTCGCGACCTCGCAGGCGGCCTACGACGAGGCGGTCGGCCCGCTCTTCGACACGCTCGACTGGCTGGAGGGGCGGCTCGCGCAGCGGCGCTACGCCTGCGGCGACCGGCTGACCGAGGCCGACGTGCGACTCTTCACGACGCTCGTGCGGTTCGACCTCGTGTACCACTACCACTTCAAGTGCAACCTGCGGCGGCTCGCCGACTACCCGAACCTGTGGGCCTACACCCGCGACCTCTACCAGCACCCGGGCATCGGCGCGACGGTCGATTTCGGGCACATCAAGCGGCACTACTACGAGAGCATGCTGCGGGTGAACCCGAGCGGGATCGTGCCGCGCGGGCCGGTGCTGGATTTCGACGCGCCGCACGGGCGGGGGTGAGGGCGACGGCCTGGCTACGAACCAGGGGGTCGTGGGTCGGAATCCTGCCGGGCGCGCCAGAAGTCCCGGGGGCGACGGACCGGTTGCTTCAGAGACGACCGACCTCCTTCGCTTCGAGGATGGCGGCCTGAAGGGCTCTCTTGAGTTTCAGGTCCTTGAGGTTGAGGATGCCGCGCTTGGGGTGATCGCCGAACCGGCGGTTCGGCGACGAAGCAAACCACTCGGTATCGAACGGCAGGCGCATCGTGTTACCGAGATCGAACTTGGTGTCCCGGTCAAGTCCGGCCTTCGGGTCGGTGGCGCGGACGGTGAGTTCACCCGGAAAGCGCTGCTCGACGTCCTGGGAGGTTCCGTAGGCCACCCGGACGATCGAGGCCAACTCGTCCTCCGGGTCCGCCTCGACTTCGATCACAAGGCCCGGCCTGTCCTTCGGACCGGGTGCTTCGAGCTTGCTTACCGGAAACCGGCACTGAACGATATCGCCGGCATTCGGTTTCGGCGCCCAGGGGCGCGCGCTCATCTAAGCAGACTGCTGAGGACGCGCCCCTTGCCCTTTGGCTCGTGCGTGCGAATCGCGGCGAGTTGCGCCTTGGTGAGCGGCGGGTAAGCCTCGTCGGCCGCGCCGCGCAGCGCATCCTCGCGCAGCCTGGCGAGCGCGAAGTGCACGGCCTGCGTTTCGGAGAATCCGAGCGCCTTGGCGATCCGGCGCAAGGTCGCGCGGCTGACCGTGGTCAGCGTGTCGACCTTGAAGTTGAGCAGCAGCGCTTCTTTCCTGGTTGAATTGGTGGTCACTGGGACTGGCCCCGTCTTTCTGTATATAGGCAGTATATATGCCAGCAGGCGCGGGCCACCAGCCCATCGAGGCTGGCGGTACGATCCTGGTTCCCAAACGCCCCCCGCCGCGCAGCTCCCGCGCTACATGCGCGCCCGCATGGACTCGCTCGGCATCGACTTCGCCCACTGCTATACCACCCGCGGCCTGAGCCATATGTACATCCCGGACGAGGCGCTGCGGCGGGCGAGCTGCCGTGCGCTCAACCTGCTCACCGCCGAGATGTATGCGGACGTCGGCGACCGGCTGCGTCCGGTTGCGGTGATTCCCACCTACACCCCCGCCGAGGCGCTCGCGGAGCTCGAATTCGCGGTGCTGACCCCGCGGTAACACGCCTGTAACGCTCCCGTCATCGGCGGAGGCAGCCCCTCCGGCATGGCCCCGCCGCGCGCATCCGTACGGTCCTCGCAGGCCGCCACCCGCAACCTCAGGCCAGGACTTCGGGGGCGACGCCTTCGCCGGTGACGCGCACGACCTTGCGGTAGCCGTCCGGGAGCGTCGAGCCGCGAGCGACGGCGGCGAGCACCGACTCCGCGAGCGCCCTGCGAGCGTCGGCTGGCGCGCCGTGGGCGAGGTTCTCGCAGCCCCACCAGCGCTCGCCGTCGTGCTCGAGGCGATGATCCATTCCCCACCGGTCGCGGACGACGATCCGCATCGCTTTCCTTCGTGCTGTCGCGCGCGCGGAGGGTAGCGGGTTTCCGGCGCGTGCATCGGCGAGCACGGCCCGGCGACTGGGCTTATGCTGCCGCTCCCGCGCGACCGATGGCACCGTGGGCATCACCAAGGGAGAAGAAACTTGAACGCAGCGACGTTCGTGTACGTGTCCAACGCCGAGGACGGCGACGTCGGCATCTACCGGCTCTCCGACTCGGGCGAGCTCGCGCCGGCCGGTCGCGCCAAGGCGGCGAGCATCGTCATGCCGATGACCGTGAGCCCCGACCGCCGGATGCTCTACGCCGCGTCGCGCTCGAAGCCGTTCACCGTGCACGCCTACACGATCGACCCCGCGACCGGGGCGCTTGCGCCGCACTCGACCGCGCCGCTCGCGGAGAGCTTCCCCTACATCGCGCTCGACAGGACCGGGCGGTATCTCCTCGCCGCGTCCTACGGCGGGCACATGGTGAGCGTCAATGCGGTCGGCCCGGACGGCCGCGTCGCCGCCACGCCGCAGCAGGTGATTCCGACGGCGCGCAACGCCCACGCCATCATCACCGACAACACGAACCGGTTCGTCTACGTGCCGCACCTCGGCACCGACCAGGTCTTCCAGTTCGCGTTCGACGCGAAGACCGGGCGCCTCGCGTCGAGCACGCCGCCGCTCGCGCAGCTCAAGGCCGGCACCGGCCCGCGCCACATCATCGTGTCGTCGGACAACCGCTTCGCGTACCTGCTGAACGAGCTGACCGCGACGGTCTCGACGCTCGCCATCGACCCGCAGACCGGCGCGCTGACCGAGGTGAGCACGGCCTCCGCGCTGCCGCCCGACACGAAGCTCCAGCCGGGCGCCCCGCGCGGGCCGGTCGCGCCGGGCATGCAGCCGCGCAACCTCGACAGCGACATCTGGGCCGCCGACCTCCACCTCGCGCCGAACGGCCGGTTCCTGTACGCGTCGGAGCGCACGAGCAGCTCGATCGGCGCGTTCGGCGTGGACGCGGCCACCGGCAAGCTCACCTACCTCGGCAGCACGCCGACCGAGCGGCAGCCGCGCGGCTTCCGCATCGACCCGAAGGGCCGGTTCCTGGTCGCGAGCGGCGAGAAGTCGGACACGCTGTCGGTGTACGCGATCGACCCGGCGAGCGGCGCGCTGCGCCTCGCCGGAAAATTCCCGACCGGCCGCGGCTCGAACTGGGTCGAGATCGTGAGCTTCGACTGACGCGCTAGCGGGCGGGGGCGATGGCGTCGCCGTCGGGCCGGCTCACGTAGCCGATGTCGCGGTAGATCTCGAGATTGTGGCGGATCGTCGCGACGCGGCGCCCGCCGCCCGCGTCGCGCGACGAGATCCGGGTCGACACTCGCGTCGGCTGGCCGCTGCGGAAGAACGATTCGGCCGTGTCGAGGAAGGTCGCGATCTCCTTGCCCGGCGGGAGGAACGAGAGATCGCCGAAGAGCGGCATCCCCGATACGTCCTTCGTCCCCTCCAGCCCGAGGAGCGGCGCGCCGAACTCGACGCGCACGTCGTGGGCCGGCGCCGCGCCGAGGTTGCGCACCGCGACGAAGAGCAGCCCGCGGTCGAACACGAAGTCGACGATCACCTCGGGGACGGTGCCGCGGCCGGCCGTCCGCCGCGGCGCGGGCTTGCGGGCCACGGCGTCAGCCGGCCTGGCCGTCGACGGACAGGCCCTCGTGACAGATCTCGAGGGTTTCCATCGCGATCTCGTTCTGCCGCGCGTTCAGCGCCGGGCCGCTCCACTTGCACGGCCAGCCGCGCCGGAAGTTCCACCGCAGCACTTCGCTCCGGCGCTCGTCGAGCAGGAGGATCGAGCCGTCGGCGCGCCGGACGTTGCCGTTCATCGCGGCGACGAGCCAGTTCCAGAAGGCGAGGTCGCCGATGACGCCGCGCTTGAGCACGAGGTTCGGAAACTTCCTCAGGCCCGGGATCTTGCGCACCGTGCTGTCCTCGGCGCCGTTGCGGTACTCGATCGGCGCGATCTCCACCCCGAGCCCGGTGACCTCGGCGAACGACCCGCGCACGGCGCGGCCGTCGTCGCTCACGCCGGGGATCACGACCTCGAAGTTGCAGGACGGGTACGGGTCGTCGCGGTAGATCGGCATGAATCGGCTCTCCTGGCGTCCGAGGCGCGAGCATGCCGCGGGCGCGGGCGCGGGCACAACTGCCGGTTCGGCCTAGGCCGCCCGGCTTGGTAGACTGGCGCGGCAAGCCCCGGAGGCCCTCTCATGGTCCGCATCTTCGCCGCCGTCCTCGCCGCCCTCGCCAGCTTCGGTCCCGTCGCGAGCGCCGGCGCGGCGTATCCGGAGAAGCCGATCCGCTTCGTCATCCCGTCGGCGGCCGGCGGCTCGCCCGACGTCCTGATGCGCATCCTCGCGCAGCAGCTCTCCCAGCAGCTCGGGGTGGCGGTCGTGATCGAGAACAAGCCGGGGGCGTCGTTCGTGATCGGCACGATGGAGATCGTGCGCGCGGCGCCCGACGGCTACACGCTCGGCTACGGCAACATCGTCTCGCTCTCGATCAATAGGTCGCTGCTCGCGAGCGTGCCGTACGACGTCGAGCGCGACCTGACGCTGATCACCAACTGCGTGCGCGTCTTCAACCTGCTCGCGGTCAACAACAAGGTGCCGGTGAGCTCGGTCCAGGAGCTGATCGTCTACGCGCGCGCGAACCCGGGGAAGCTCGTCATGGCCTCCGGCGGGAACGGCACCACCGGGCACCTCGGCGGCGAGCTCTTCAAGGCGATGACCGGAACGTACATCCTGCACGTGCCCTACCGCGGCAGCCCGCAGGCGATCAACGACCTGATCGCGGGCGAGGCGCAGATGATGTTCGACAACCTGTCGTCGATCACACCGCACGTGAAGTCGGGGCGCGTCCGCGGCCTTGCCGTGTCCGGCCCGCACCGCTCGCCGGTGTTTCCGGACCTGCCGGCGATCGGCGAGATCGTGCCCGGCTACGAGACGGTGGCGTGGGGCGGCGTGATGGGACCGGCGAAACTGCCGCCGGACGTGGTCGCGAAGCTGAACGCCGAGATCCGCAAGGCGCTCGCCGCCCCGGCGGTGGCGAACCGCTACAAGGAGCTCGACACCGACATCGACGGCGGGACGCCGGAGGAGTTCCTCGCGCTCGCGAAGCGCGAGTCGGTGAAGTGGGCGGAGGTGATCCGGCGCGCGGGCGCGAAGGTGGATTGATTTGGCCGGGCGCTTCGATCTCGTCCTGCGCAACGGCACCGTCGTCGACGGCACGCGCGCGCCGCGCTTTGCCGCCGACGTCGCGATCTCCGGCGACCGCATCGTCCGCGTCGACCGCGCTGGCGCGCCCGGCGGCGCGCGCGGCGCGACCGAGATCGACGCGACCGGGAAGATCGTCGCGCCCGGCTTCATCGACGCCCACACGCACGACGACCGGCTGCTGCTGTCGGCGCCGGAGATGGCGCCGAAGGTGAGCCAGGGCGTCACCACCGTCGTCGCCGGGAACTGCGGGATCTCGCTCGCGCCGCTGCCCGCCGGCGCGCCGACCCCGGTCACGCCGCCGCTCGACCTCCTCGACGACGGCGGCGGGTGGTTCCGATTCCGCACGTTCGCGGCGTACGTCGCGGCGCTGCGCGAGGCGCCGCCCGCGACCAACGCCGCGCTGCTCGTCGGCCACACCACCTTGCGCGTCGCCACGATGGACGACGTCGGGCGCCCGGCGAGCGACGGCGAGATCCGGCGCATGCGGGAGATGGCGCGCGAGGCGCTCGCCGCCGGCGCGATCGGCGTCTCGACCGGCCTCTACTACGAGCCCGCCGCCGCGGCGACGACCGAGGAGGTGATCGAGGTCTGCCGGCCGCTCGCGGAAGCCGGCGGTCTCTACTGCACGCACATGCGGGATGAAGCCGACCGCGTGCTCGACTCGCTCGAAGAGACCTTCCGCATCGGCCGCGAGGTCGGCGTGCCGGTGGTGGTGTCGCACCACAAGGTCGTCGGCCGGACGAACCACGGCCGCGCGCGCGAAACCCTGCCGGTGATCGCCGCGCAACGGGGCGCGCAGCCGATCGGGCTCGACTGCTATCCGTACTGCGCGTCGTCGACCGTCCTCAGCGCGTCGCGCGTCGCGGTCGCGTCGAAGGTGCTCGTCACCTGGTCGAAGCCGCATCCCGAGCACGCGGGCCGCGAGCTCGACGAGGTCGCGCGCGCAATGGGCCTCCCGCGGGACGAGGCGACCGCGCGCCTCCTGCCGGCAGGCGCGATCTACTTCTCGATGGACGAGGCGGACGTGCAGCGCATCCTCGCATTCGAGCCGACGATGATCGGCTCCGACGGCCTGCCGCACGACGCCGCGCCGCACCCGCGGCTGTGGGGCACGTTCCCGCGCGTGCTCGGGCACTACTCGCGCGAGCTCGGTCTCTTCCCGCTCGAAACCGCGGTCCACAAGATGACCGGGCTCACCGCGAAGACGTTCGGCCTCGCCGACCGCGGTGTCGTCGCCGAGGGCGCGTACGCCGACCTCACCGTGTTCGATCCCGGCACCGTCGGCGAGGCGGCGACCTTCGCGCAGCCGATCCGGCCGGCGCATGGGATCGAGACCGTGATCGTGAACGGCGGGATCGTCTGGCGGGACGGCCGGCCGGCCGGCGCGCGACCGGGACGGGTGCTCGCGCGCGACGCGCGGGCGTAGCGCGCACGCGAATCAGGGCGGCCGGACCGCGCTATGCGTCGTACCGCACGCGCTCGATCGCCCGCATCACCGCCGCGGTACGCGTCTCCACGCCGAGCTTCTCGTAGATCCGCTCCAGGTGCTTCTCGACCGTGCGCGGGCTGGCGCCGAGGATCGCGGCGACGTCGCGGTTGGTCTTGCCCGCCGCAACCCAGTCGAGCACCTCGCGCTCGCGCGGCGTGAGCGGCGCGCAAGCGCAGTCGATCGGGGCCCCGGCGCGGTCGAACGGCGCATCGGCGGGCAGCTCGCGCGTCCGTTCGATCGCGACGCCGAGCCGGTAGAGGTTGGCGAGATGCGGCCGCATGACCTCCGCGAGGTCGCGGTCGCGATCGGTGAATGCGCTCCCGCCGCGGTTGAACACGAAGCTCACCAGGAAGCGCCCGTCGACGTGGATCGGCACCGCCATCACGTGCCGGATCCGGATCGGCCGGTAGTAGTCGTTGTAGAGCGGCGAGCGGTGGAACTCGCACCGGGCGACGAGATCGTCGATCCGCTTCGTCACCGCGTCCGGGTTGCGTCCGTGCTCGCGCACCAGCGGGTGCTGGTAGAAGTAGCGGTCGAACACCTCGATCTCGCGCCGCCCGACCAGTCCCGACGGCACGACGGTACGGTGGCCGCCGTCGAGATCGCAGACGACGAGCGTGGTCAGGTCGGAGCCGACGAGCCGGGGGAGGTGCGCGACCCCGCGCCTTGCGAAGTCCTCGCTTCCGGCGCAGGCTTCGCCGACCGCGTGGAGGACGTCGAGGGCGGCGCGCAGATCGCGGCATGCGAGCCGGGGTGGTGCAGCGGCGGGCGTCTGGAGCGGGACCATTTTTCTTGTCCTCCGGAACCGGTGCGAACCAACGCCAGCTTTCTACCAACTAGTAAGTCACTTGTCAACCTACAGGTAGGTAAGTCGTGATACCTTCCCGTGCACCGCAGCGGGGCGCCCGGCGCCCCGCCCCCCGGAAGCGAGCCATGGCCCGCCGACCCGCCGCCGCCGACACCGCCCAGAAGATCCTCGACATCGCCGAGCGCCTGGTGCAGACGCGCGGCTTCAACGGCTTCAGCTACGCCGACATCGCCGGGGCGCTCGCGGTCACGAAAGCGAGCCTCCACTATCACTTCCCGACCAAGGCGGAGCTCGGGACCCGGCTGATCAGCCGGTACGAGAAGGGCTTCCTCGAAGCGCTGGCAGCGATCGACCGGACGGTCCCGGACGCCCGCACGAAGCTCGCGCGCTACGCGAAGATCTACGCCGACGTCCTGCGCAACAACCGGATGTGCCTGTGCGGCATGCTCGCCGCCGAGTACGCCACCCTGCCGAAGCCGATGAAGGACGAGATGCGCCACTTCTTCGACGAGAACGAGCGCTGGCTCGTCGCCGTCCTCGAGGAGGGGCGCCGGTCGGGCGGACTGAAGTTCTCCGGCTCGTCGCTCGACGTCGCGCGCGCGCTCGTCGGATCGCTGGAGGGCGCGATGATGCTCGCCCGCTCGTACGGCGAGGTCGCGCGGTTCGAGGCGGTCGCCGACCGGCTGCTCGCCGAGCTGTAGCCCGACTCTTTCCTTCCGCCCGCCCCGGCGGGATGCCCGACGTCGGGCCGGTACGTAGGCCTACGCATTTCCGGTTCTCCCCGCGCGCCGTACAAATGGCGTCGTGGGCGCCGTGCCGGCCCGCACTCGGGCGGCGAGTCCACCGCAAGCCGGAAAAAGGAGGCCCCATGCAACGCTCCGCAAGATTTCTCGCAGCGCTCGCCCTCGCGCTCGCCGCGCCGCTCGCCGCAGCGCAAGGTGCGCTGCTCGACGGCAAAAAGTTCGTCGGCGACATCGGCCCGGTCGGCAAGGGCGCCGAGGACAAGGGCGCGGTGATCAGCTTCGCCGACCACCGCCTGCACTCCTCGGTCTGCGACAAGTACGGCTTCGACCGCGGCATCTATTTCACCACCCGCGACGGCGAAGTCGTCCGCTTCGAGGCGGTGACCTACAGCGAGGAGTACGGCCGCAACCACTGGCGCGGCGTGATAAAGGGCGGCGAGATCGAGGGCACGCTCAGCTACCGCGGGAAGCCCGGCCTGTTCGACAAGAACCCGGCGCCGGTCGAGAAATGGTTCAAGGCCACGCTCGTCCAGTAGATCCCGAAGGCCGCCAGTCGTCCGTCCACGTCATCGCACCGGAGGATTCGCCATGCTGAACCACGCTCCCATCACCACCATGCTGCCGGTCAAGGACCTCGGCCGTGCACGCGAGTTCTACGAGCAGCGGCTCGGCCTGGAGCCGGGCGGGCTGCAGCCGGACGGCAAGTTCCTGTTCCGCTGCAACGGCGCGACGCTCGCGCTCTTCCCCAAGCCCGAGGGCACGAAGGCCGAGCACACCGCGGTGTCGTTCCGCGTCGACGACATCGTCGCCGAGGTCCGGGCGCTCGAGGGCCGCGGCGTGACCTTCCATGACTACGACCTGCCCGGGTTCAAGACGATCGGGCACGTGGCGGTGATCGGCTCGGAGAAGGCGGCCTGGTTCACCGACCCCGAGGGCAACATCCTCTGCCTGCACGAGGAGCTCGCCCAGGCGCAGCCCGAGGCGGGCGCAGCCGCGGCCAAGCGCCCCGGCCGAGTCTGCTAGGGCACGACGCGGACCACGCCGGTGAAGCCGCTCTGCTACCACGCCGGCCAGCTCGCGGCGCAGGCCGAGGCCGGCACGACCCGCGTCGCGCAGAAGCTCGCCGACTGGGTCGGCCCGGTCCCCGACTTCGCGCGCGGTGCGGACCTGATCGTGCTCGCGCTGCCGGTCGCGGCGGGCGAGCTGCGGTTCGTCTTCGTGTCGGGCAGCGCACCGCTCTTGGGGATCGCCGGCACGCCCGAGGCGTCCGACCTGAGGTTCGCGCTGCCGCCGGCGGTGGCCGGCGCAGACGTGCCGATGCCGGCCGTCTGCGGCGGCCTCGCGATCAACCTCGGCCTCGCGCGCCGCGCGCGCGTGAACGGCACCCTGCGGCGCGGTGTCGCCGGGCCCGAGCTCCTGGTCACCGAGGCGTTCACGCTGTGCCGGAAGTACATGGCCCCTTCGGTCGCGCTCGAGCCGGCGCCGCGAGTCGGGCCGGGGCTGCGCGAGCCGCTCGCGCTCGACGATCCGTGGCTCGCCGACCTCCTCGCCCGCGCCGAGACGTCCTTTCTCGGCAGCATCAGCCCGGCCGGGATGCCCGACGTCGCGCACCGCGGCGGCGAGCCGGGGTTCCTCCGCTACGACCCGCCCGCGCGGCGTCTCGCGTGGACCGAGTTCGTCGGCGACGGCGTGTTCAAGAGCGCGGGCAACGTGCGCGCGACCGGTTCGATGTCGCTCGTCGTGCCCGATCTCGGTACCGGCGACGGCGCGATGCTCTCCGGCCGCGCCGAGTACGCGACCGACGCCGGCGAGCGCGCGCAGCGCGAGGACGCGCTCGTCCAGCATCGCGAGGCATTTCCGCCGCAGGGCACGATGACCTGCACCATCGCGCGCGCCGAGCGGCTGCGCGGGCTCATGCATCCGCGCGAGCGGATCGCGCGGGCCCCGCGCGTCACTTGCCGCTCGACGGTGCCGGAGCAGAAACCGCGGTGACCGTGCCGCGCATTCGAGGAGAGACCAAGATGAAACGCAGTTCGACTGTCCTGGCCGCGGCCGCCCTGGCCGCGTTCGCGCCCGCGGCGCTCGCGCAGGGCGCACCCGCGCCGAAGGCGGTGTTCGCGCCCACCGCGGACCTGAAGTGGATCGGCGCCGGCGTGCCCGGCGTCTCGACCGCCCTCGTCCGGGGCGACATGGCGAAGGGCGCGAGCCACTTCTACCTGAAGTACGACGCGGGCTTCGTCGCCCCGGTCCACCACCACTCGCCCGACCACTTCGTGACGACGGTGACGGGGAACCTGGTGCTCGTCGTGGACGGCAAGGAGCATCGCCTCCCGCCCGGATCCTATTTCGCCTTCACCGGCAAGGCGCCGCACGCCGCCCGGTGCGAGGGCGCCGACGCGTGCGTCATGTTCGTCGACGCGCGCGGGCGCTGGGACGTGGTCCTCGCGAAGGCGCCGGCGAAGAAGTAGCGGGGCAGGGCGGCGCGCCGGAACGGCGCGCCGCCCGATGCGGAACGCACCGCCGACCCGGCCGGAGCGGAGGCGACCCGGGCCGGAGCCGCGCGTCAGTTCAGCTTCGCGCCCGACGCCTTGACCGCCGGCGCCCAGCCGGCGATCTGGTCCTGCACGAACTGCTGGAATTCCGCGGTCGACATCTTGCGCACGGTCAGGCCGAGCTCGCCCATCCGCTTGGCGAAGTTCGGGTCGTCGAGCGACTCCTGGACCGCGGCATGCAGCCGCTTCACCACCGGGTCGGGCAGGCCGGCCGGCGCGGAGATGCCGATGAAGTTCTCGGCGACGAGGAACGGCATGCCTTCCTCGATCACCGTCGGCACGTCGGGGGCGATCGCCGCGCGCGCGCGCGAGGTGACCGCGATCGGCCGCAGCTTGCCGGCCTTCATGTGCGGCACGTTCTGCGGCAGCGTGTCGAACGAGAAGCTGAGCGTGCCGCCCATGAGGTCGGTGATCATCGGCGCGCTCCCCTTGTAGCCGACGTGCTCGATCGGGAGCCCGGTCTCCTTCCTGAACGTCTCGCCGAGGATGTGGCCGATCGAGCCGATGCCGCCCGAGCCGTAGTTCACCGGCTTGCCCTGCGCCTTGATCCAGGCGACGAGCTCCCGCATGTTCTTCGCCGGCACCGACGGGTGCACCATCACCACGTCGGGCACGGTCGTGACCAGGCTCACGTGCGTGAAGCTCTTGACCGGGTCGTACGGCTGCGGGTTGAGCATGAACGGCGAGAGCGAGATCGGCGTCGTGTTCGACATCAGCACGTTGTAGCCGTCGGGCGCCGCGCGCGCGATCTCGGTCGCGCCGATCGAGCCGCCCGCGCCGGGCTTGTTGTCGACGATCACCGGCTGGCCGAGCTTCGCCAGCAGCGGCACCGACAGCGCGCGGGCAGTGATGTCGCTCGAGCCGCCGGGCGAGAACGTGACGACGATGCGGACCGGCTTCGCCGGCCAGGCCTGCGCGTGCGCTGTGGCGGCGAAGAGGGCCGCGGACACCGGGATCAGCGGGATCAGCGGGATCAATGCGGCGGCGGCAATGCGCGCGGACGTGGGCAACATGGGGTTTCTCCTGTTAGGCCTGCACGGCGGTGAAGCAAACGCTACGCCGGTGAGGGAATTCATGTCAATAGACGCAAATCAATTCCGTAATCCGGTAGAAGAAGCCGGGGCCTGCCTCAGGAAACGCCGGACGCCCGCGAGCCGGCGCTTCACGTCGAAGCAGAGGAAGAGGAACTGGTCGCGCTCGTCGTGCACCGGGCTGTGCGTCCGCTCGTACGGATGCCCGGCCGCGGTGCGGCCGACCGGCACGAGCGCGTGGCGCCGGTACGGATCGAGCAGCACGATCTCGCCCGCCGGGTGCGCGGCAGCACGGCTGCGGTGGTCGACGATCCCGAGCCGGCCGGCGTGCGCGACGACGATCGCGAAGTACACGCCGGGGTAGCGGAACCGGTCGTCGTGGAGGCTGATCGGGCCGCAAGCCTGCACGGTGAAGAGACGGACCGGCAGGTCGCGCGTCCGCAGCCCGAGTGCCGCGGCGACCTCCGCCCGAAGGCGAAGCCGCAGCGCGGCCGGAATCCGCGCGCGCACTTCGCCGAGCTCGGTGGTCTGCTCGGCGGTGAATCCGCCGGGGGCGAGCGCGCGCGCGAGGCGGTGGAGCGCCGGCAGCCGCGCGGCGCTGCGCGCTGCGCGCTGACCGGTGCGCACGAGGGTCGGTCGCGAGCGGGGCATGGCCGGATTATCCGACGGCGTGCGCTAAGCTCCGCGTCCGGAAGAAAACCCCCCTGCGATGTCCCCCAAGCCGCTCGATGTGACCGCGTTCGCCCTGATGGCGCTCCTCTGCATGCTCTGGGGCCTGCAGCAGGTCGCGGTAAAGGTCGCGGCGAGCGACGTCTCGCACCTGATGCAGGCGGGCATCCGCTCGATCGTCGCCACCGCGCTCGTCTGCGCCTGGGCGCGCGCCCGCGGGATCGCGCTCTTCGGCCGCGACGGCACGCTCGTGCCCGGGCTCGTCGCGGGGGCGCTCTTCACCGCCGAGTTCGCGTTCATCTACGGCGGGCTCGCGTACACGACGGCGTCGCGGATGGTGGTGCTCGTGTACCTCACCCCCTGCCTCACCGCGCTCCTCCTGCCGCGGTTCGTGCCGAGCGAGCGGCTGCGCGCGCGGCAGTGGGCGGGGGTGCTGCTCGCGTTCGCCGGCCTCGCCGCGGCGTTCGCGGAGGGCATCGTGGCCGGCGAACGCGCGACGCTGCGCGGCGACCTCTACGCAGTCGGCGGCGCGCTCATGTGGACGGCCACGATCGTGGTGATGCGCGCGACGAAGCTCGCCTACATTCCGGCGACGAAGACGCTCTTCTACCAGCTCGGCGTGTCCGCGGCGGTGCTCCCGCTGCTCTCGATCGCGGCCGGCGAGCCCGGCGTGATGCGGGTGACGCCGATCGCGCTCGCCAGCCTCGCCTTCCAGAGCGCGGTCGTCTCGTTCGCGAGCTATCTCGCCTGGTTCTGGCTGCTGACCCGCTACTTCGCCGCGCGGCTCGCGACGCTCAGCTTCCTGGCGCCGCTCTTCGGGGTGGTCTTCGGCGCGACCCTGCTCGGCGACCCGATCACGCCGGCGTTCGCCGGGGCGGCGCTCGCGGTGGCAGGCGGGATCGTGCTGGTGAATCTGCCGGCGCGGGCGGCGCCCGCGCAGGCGTAGAAGAAAGGCGAATCGCCGCGCGCGAGGCCGGCGCGCGTCATGCCACGTTCACTGCCACTCCGCGGCCGGGAACTCGAACCGCTCCGCGAGGCCCGCGCGCTGAAGATAGACGCCCGCACTCGCCGTCTTGCATGCCCAGGTCTGTTGCACGAGCGGCTCCGCGACCGAGAGCGCCTCGGCTCTCAGCACCGCACCGCTCACACCCCCGGCCACGCGTGCAGACGAATACCGCACCCATGCAAGCTCCCGCTCGCGCGCTTCCAGCGCGAGCTCTTGGCACGCGGAGTAGTCGGTCTGGTGGCGCCAGGCGCGCGCCGCGGCGTTCCAGGGCGGCGCAGTGAGATCGGCCGAGCGGCCGCGCGCTCGCGCCTGAAAGAACGTGTGCTCGGTATGCAGCGCCTGATTGGCGAGGCCATCGCTGTCCAGGAGGAAGCGCCACTTCCAGTAGGCCACTTCGCCGCACGCCGTCCGCAGCTCTTCGGCGCCGTACCAGACGCCCGGATCGGTGGCGCGGCGAAAGCGCGACGGCACCGGCGAGCGGTAGCGGAACGGCGTGAACACCAGGTAGTGGCGCCCCCGGGCCTCGGGCGGCAGCGGCGGCTTGCTCGCCTCGAGCAGTTGCTCGAGCACGCGCTGCTCCTCCAGGGTGTCGGCGAGGCGCATCGTCGAGACGACGTGCTGCGCCTCCACCCCGCGCCAGAGCGCCGCGCTGCGAACGCGTACGCCCCGGTCGAACCAGGCCGGCTTCCAGGCGCGCGTCAAGCCGGCGCGCGCATCGCGTCGAGGTACGCGACCACCGCGACCAGACCGTCGGCGCGCTCGAGCAGCGCCTTCGGGCGGCCGTTGAGGGCGCGGTTGTAGCCGTCCATCCACGCCTTGCGCTGCGCCGCGTCGGTGCCGACCAGGGCGTCGAGCGAGCGATAGGCGCGCAGGAGCAGCAGCGCGAGCTCCCCTTCCTTGGTCGCGGGATGGATCGCGCGTACGCCGGAGGCGAGGCGAGAGACGCTCGCCTCGCTCACCCCGAGCACGCGCGCGAGCGCGGCGCTGGAGAGGCCGAGCAGCGCCGCGGCCCTCAGCACCGCCTTGGTCAGCACGGCATCCTCAACGGGCCGGATTGCAGCGCGGGCAGCAGAATGGGCGGGCATGGCGCGTTCCTTTCTTCTGAAAGGATACCAGCGATTCGTTTCATTTGCAACAGACCGGGTCGAGGCGGGATCGTGCTCGCCGACCTGCCGGGTCCGCCGGCGGGCCGCGCGGGCCGGGCCGGGGTCATGCCGGCAGGAGGCGCCGCGCCGGCGTCTCGCGGAGCGGGAGACGATGCCGCGGATGATGGGGCTCGAGCTCGCGCGCGAGCTCACCGCGATCCGGCCCGGGTTGCCGGTGATCCTCTGCTCCGGGTACGCGGACGGCGTCGCCGCGGCCGAGCTCGAGGCGGCGGGCGTGCGGGCGCTGGTGCGAAAGCCGGTCGAGCCGGCGCAGCTGCTCGCGCTACTGCGCGCGCACCTGCCCGCGCATCGGACCGGACAGGGGCGGGCAGTTTCCTGACCGTTCGGGCGCGGCTGCCGGGGCGGGCGGCGGCGCGCCGGCGGTGCCCGTCCCGGGCTCGCCGTCGCCGGGAGCGGCGGGGGTCGCGGCCGGACAGGGGGGGGCGTGCAGCCGGCTGTCGAGCACGATGGGCTCGCGCGCGCGGAGTTCCTGGAGAGTGGTGGCGATGGTGATCGCGTAGACAACGCCGGCTCCGGCGGCGACCAGCAGGACCACAGGCAGGACCGCAGGCAGGACCGCAGGCAGGACCACCGGCAGGACCGCGTCGAGGACACGGCCGAGCTTCCTCCTGTCGAACATTTTTACGCTCGCCTCCGAATGGGCGTTCGGAGAGACGCGAGCACGGACCGTGCCGGGCGGCGGCGGGAAGAGGACGTTCCCGTGTCGGGTCAGGGAGTTCCCGCGGCGCCGGCGGGCGACGAACGCGCGTCCGGCGCGCCGGACGGCGCTGCTGTCAACGGCAACGACAGTCGGCTTGGCGGTGCCTCAGCCGCACGACCCGACCGCGCCGCAAGCGGTGCAGAAATCGCAGCCGTCCTTGCGGATCACGGTGTAGTTGCCGCACTCGCCGCACAGCGCGCCCTGCATCGGCTTCGGCGACGCATCGCCGCGCGGCGACTCGAGGATGCCCATCTCGCGCGTCGGGTAGCCCGATTCGTCGAGCACGCCGAGCATCGCGTAGCGGTGGATCACCAGGCGCGCGAGATAGGCGACCGTCGAGGGCCAGTTCTGCTGCCGTCGCTCGCCGGGCACGAACGCCATGAAGTCGCCGAGCGGCTCGGAGTAGTTGAGGAGCTTGCGCAGCTTCATGCCGATCCACGCCGGGTCGAGCACCCGCATGTCGAGAGAAAGAATCCGCGCGAGCCCGTCGAGCGCGCGCGGATAATGCCCGGCCAGGAACATGGCGTATGGCCGCGTGACGCCCGCGGGGTAACCCGCGGCTCCATCCCCGGGCAGGGAGATCTCCTTCAGTCCGACGACGAAATCCTCGCCCGAGGCCGGGTTGCGGATGTCGACCGTCCACGAGAGCGTGCCGTCGGTGCCCGTGCGCGGCTCCTCGACGGCGAACATCGCGTCGAGCACCGGGTGCGGCCGGCCCTCGGGCGAGAGGAGGTCGGGGCGCTTCGTGTCGAGCGCACCGAGCGAATCGCAGCGCCAGCGGACGACCTGCGCGAGCCCGGCGGCGACGCTCGGCACGAGGCGCCGCTCGCCGTGCGGCGGGAACGCGAGCTCGAACGACTGGTCGCCCGGCGTCTTCGAGAGCACGTCGAGCTTGAGCGCGAGCCACGCGCGGTCCTTCGCGCGCATGTCCATCGACAGCGTCTTCGCCACCGCACCGAGGCCGCGCGGCTGCTCGGCGCCGTTCACCCACACCTCGAACGGGAACGCGCGGCGTCCGGCGGCGACGCCCTCACCCTCGTCTTCGACGTGGCCGACGAACAGGGCGAACTCCCCGCCGGGGTGCCCGATCATGTAGGTCCAGGCGAGATTCCCCGAGGGCAGGCTCGGCCGGTTCGGCCACGCGAGCGAGGCGAGCACCGGCGCCGGCAGGCTCTTGATCGTGAGCCGGCGGTTCGCCTCGCCTGCGCCCGGGTCCTGCGGCGCCGCGGCGCCGGCCTGCGACTGCGGCTCGACCGACAGCACCGCCCCGAGCACCTTGTTCGGGCGGTAGGTCGCGAGCCCCTTCAGGCCCGCGCGCCACGCGCTGAGGTACAGGTCCTCGAACTCCGCGTACGGATAGTCCTCCGGCACGTTGACCGTCTTCGAGATGCTGGTGTCGACGAGCGGCGCGACCGCGGCCACCATGTCCTTGTGCGCCTGCGCCGAGATCTCGAGCGCGGTCGCGAAGTACGGCGGCAGGGTGCGCACGTCGCCGCCGCCGGGGCCGAGCTCGCCCTGCATGCCGAGATGGCGGTAGAGCCGCCAGGCGTGGTCCTCGACCTGGTACTCCTTCCACGTGCCGTCGGGCATGCGCTTGCGGCGCGAGTAGGTCCACGAGAACGGCGGCTCGATGCCGTTCGACGCGTTGTCGGCGAACGCGAGGCTGATCGTCCCGGTCGGCGCGATCGCGAGGAGGTGCGAGTTGCGCAGGCCGTGGCCGCGGATCTTCGCCTTCGTCTCGGCCGGCAGGCGCGAGGCGAAGTTGCCGCCGGCGAGGAAGAGATCGGCGTTGAAGAGCGGGAACGCGCCGCGCTCGCGCGCGAGCTCGATCGACGCGCCGTACGCGCGGTCGCGCATGTGCTCGGCGATCCGCGTCGCCATCGCCCGCGCTGCCGTGGTGTCGTACCGCAGCCGCAGCATGATCAGCGCGTCGCCGAGGCCGGTGAAGCCGAGGCCGACCCGGCGCTTCGCCATCGCCTCGTCGCGCTGCTGGCGGAGCGGCCACGGCGTCGCGTCGAGCACGTTGTCGAGCATGCGCACCGCGACCTCGACCACGCGGCCGAAGCCGGCGAAGTCGAACTCGGCCTTGTCCGCGAACGGCCGCTGCACGAACCGGGTGAGGTCGATCGAGCCGAGGCAGCAGCAGCCGTAGGCGGGCAGCATCTCCTCGGCGCAGGGGTTGGACGCCTCGATCGTCTCGCAGTAGTAGAGGTTGTTGTCCTTGTTCACGCGGTCGAGGAAGAGCACGCCCGGCTCGGCGTGGTCGTAGGTCGAGCGCATGACCGTGTCCCACAGCTCGCGCGCGCGCACCTTGCGGTACACCCACTGCCCGTCGGCGCGACGGTAGGCGCCGGCGTCCTTCGTGTCCTGCGACGGCTCGGCCCGGTGCACGAGCTCGAACTCGGCGTCGCCTTCGACCGCGTGCAGGAAAGCGTCGGTCACCCCGACCGAGATGTTGAAATTGGTGAGGTCGCCCTTGTCCTTCGCGCGGATGAAGTCTTCGACGTCGGGATGGTCGCAGCGCAGCACGCCCATCTGCGCGCCGCGGCGCGAGCCGGCCGACTCGACCGTCTCGCACGAGCGGTCGAACACGCGCATGTACGACACCGGCCCGCTCGCGCGCGACATCGTGCCGCGCACGAGCGCGCCCTGCGGCCGGATCGACGAGAAGTCGTAGCCGACGCCGCCGCCGCGGCGCATCGTCTCGGCGGCCTCCGCGAGCGCGGTGTAGATGCCGGGCTTCCCGTCGACGATCTCGGTGATCGAGTCGCCGACCGGCTGCACGAAGCAGTTGATCAGGGTGGCGGTGAGCGTGGTGCCGGCGGCGGAGTTGATGCGGCCGGCCGGGATGAAGCCGCGCTCCTGCGCGTCGAGGAACTTCGCTTCCCAGTGCGCGCGCTGGTCCTCCGCCTCGACGGCGGCGAGCGCGCGCGCGACGCGGCGGCGGACGTCGGCGACGGTGCGCTCGGGTCCCTTCGCGTACTTCTCGACCAGCACTTCGCCCGCGATCTCCTGCTCGGGGAGCGGCGCCCGCGCCGGGGCTTTGCCGATTTGTCCTTTCAGGTCAAGGTCTTGTGTCATCGGTTCGAGTTCTCGTTAGCGTCCCGGGGGAGGCGTGGAGGATACGCCGGCGGCGTCGGACTGCCCATCCTGGCACGGTCGGTGGTCCATGGCGTGAGCCAGATCAAGCGGGTTGGGAACGGTTGTTAACGTACTCCTTGAAGATCGGGCCCGCAAGCCCGATCGCCATTGCCAGCCCTTTCAAGGCACTAGACCGCCACTAGCCCTAGTATCCCGGGGCCAGTCCGCCCCAAGATATAGAGGGGCGAGTGTGACATTTGTCACGGTCGAAGGCGCGGGCGGCGCGGCGGTTTTCGCACGACAATCGCGCGGTGCGGGCCCGGGCCGGGGGCGCAAGGATCCGCCGCCGCTGGCGACGAATGGCCCCGATTCCCACGGAGGTTCGAGCATGCCCGTCCAGCCCATCCCGCCCGACCAGATTCCCGCCGGCAGGGAAGTCGCCACGCTCGGCGGCGGCTGCTTCTGGTGCCTCGAGGCGGTGTACGACGATCTCGCCGGGGTGGAATCGGTCGAGTCGGGCTACATGGGCGGCCGCAACCGCGAGCCGTCGTACGAGGAGGTCTGCGGCGGCGACACCGGCCACGCCGAGGTCGTGCGCGTCACCTTCGACCCGCAGGCGATCTCGCTCCGCGAGATCCTGCAGGTGTTCTTCGTCATCCACGACCCGACTACGCTCAACCGCCAGGGCAACGACGTCGGCACCCAGTACCGCTCGGCGATCTTCACCCACTCGCCCGAGCAGAAGAAAGTCGCCGACGAGGTGATCGGCGAGCTCGCGCGCGAGAAGGTCTACGACGACCCGATCGTGACCGAGGTGACGCCGGCGGTCGAGTTCTGGGTCGCCGAGCGCTACCACCAGGAGTACTTCCGCAACAACCCGGGGCAGCCCTACTGCATGTGGGTGGTCGCGCCCAAGGTCCAGAAGTTCCGCAAGGCGTTCCTCGCGCAGGTCAAGAAGGCCGCGCGCTAACGGTATGGGGTATGGGCATGCGCGCCGCGCGGCGCGTGCAGCACCGCTGGGACCTTACGCCGAAGGAGGCGATCGCGCTCCAGCGGGAGCTCGCCGACCGGGTCGTGCGGGCCGACCGGATCGGCGCGGTGCGCCGCGTCGCCGGCGTGGACGCCGGCTTCGAGGACGCGGGCCGCGTGACCCGCGCGGCGATCGCGGTGCTCGAGTTTCCCGGCCTCGCGCTCGTCGAGCGCGCGATCGCACGGCGGCCGACGCGCTTCCCCTACGTTCCCGGGCTGCTCTCGTTCCGCGAGGCGCCGGCGGTGCTCGCCGCGTTCGAGCGGCTGCGCGCGGCGCCCGATCTCGTCCTCTACGACGGGCAGGGCATCGCGCACCCGCGCCGGTTCGGCATCGCGAGCCACGTCGGCCTGCTGCTCGATGTGCCGACGATCGGGGTCGCGAAGACGCGGCTCGTCGGCGAGCACCGGCGGTTGCCGGAGAGGAGGAGCGCGTGGGTGCCGCTCGTCGACGCGGGCGAGACGATCGGGGCCGTGCTGCGCACGCGCACCGGCGTGAGCCCGCTCTACGTGTCGATCGGCCATCGCGTGAGCCTCGAGAGCGCGGTACGCTGGGCGATGGCGTGCACCACCCGCTACCGGCTCCCCGAGACCACGCGGTGCGCGCACCACCTCGCCGCGGTCGACGAGACCGGAAGAACCCTGCGGCCGAAGGTGTTCGCGGCGGGATGAAGCCGACCGCGCTCCTCGTCGTGCTCTGCGCTGCCGTCGCGACGGCGCCCGCGCTCGCCCAGGCAGGCGCGGGCGCCCCGGTGGAGGTCGCCGCACTCACGGCCGCGCTCCGGCAGGGCGGCCTGATCGTGTACTTCCGCCACACGAGCACCGACCGCGCCGACATCGCCAAGGAGGCGCGCTTCCGCGCGGCCGGCGAGCTCGACATCGCGAACTGCCTGACCCAGCGGAACCTCTCGACCGAGGGCCACGCGGAGGCGCGCGAGCAGGCGGCGATCTTCCGCCGGCTCGCCCTCCCCATGGGCGAGGTGCTGGCGAGCCGCTACTGCCGCGCGTACGGCCACGCCCGTGCGTTTACGCCGTCGTTCGCGTACTCCGAACCGCTGACCCCGGTGCGCGACAAGGACAAGGCGCAGGCGCTCCGCGCGATGCTCGCGCGGGCGCCCGCAGCGGGCACGAACACGCTGATGTTCGCGCACGGCGGCATCCTGTGGGAGGCGACCGACTACGACTCGATCGAGAGCGAGACGTTCGTGTTCCGGCCGGGCTCGCCGCCGCAGCTCCTCGCGTCGATCCGGATGGAGGACTGGGCGCGGCTCGCGCGCGGAAGCGGGACCTGCTGCGCGCCGCGGGCGTTCTGGCGCGGCGGGGCGCCGGCGGAGTGATCAGTCGCGCTGCGGCGGGTCGAAGAGCGGGAGCTGCACCGTGCCGAGGAGCACCGCCTGCTCGACCTCCCGCTTCGCTTCCTTGAGCGTCGCGGTCCGGCCGGTGTAGGTGCCCGCCTCCCAGCGGTAGCGCGACGCGGGGCCCGCGTCGCGGTCGAGCTGCACCACGCCGACGCGATCCTTGCCGATCCAGAGCCCGTGGGAGAGGTAGCCCCGCTCCCAGACCGGCTTCTTCCTGATCCTTCGCTTCCGCGCGACCACCTCGAGCGTCCTCCCCCGCGTCGGGGCCGGAATCGTACCGCGGGTCCGCGCCGAAGGGGAGGAAAGTCACACCCGGGCGTGCGCCCCGGCGCGCGGGCCCGATTCCCTTCGCGGTAGACTGCGCGTTCCGCGTTCCCCGCCGCGAAAGGGAGATCCCATGGCCCTGATGGACTTCATCAAGAAGCAGTTCATCGACGTCATCCAGTGGACCGAGGACGACGAGACGACCCTCGCGTACCGGTACTCGATGCAGGACATGGAGATCCAGTACGGCGCGCAGCTCACCGTGCGCGAGTCGCAGATGGCGGCGTTCGTGAACGAGGGCCAGGTGGCCGACGTCTTCGGCCCCGGGCGCTTCAAGCTCATCACGCAGACGATCCCGCTCCTCACCAACCTGCGCAACTGGGACAAGCTCTTCCAGTCGCCGTTCAAGTCGGACGTCTACTTCTTCAGCACGCGCCTCAAGGTCGACCAGAAGTGGGGCACGCCGAACGCGATCACG
>Ga0187893_10002103_pt1 | contig 45031 bp, 40 predicted proteins | sample MA1701074metaG_FD_139574 | JGI IMG/M metagenome (GOLD analysis project Ga0187893, IMG submission 139574) | White microbial mat communities from a basaltic lava cave in the Kipuka Kanohina Cave System on the Island of Hawaii, USA - MA170107-4 metaG ... | reverse complement strand
CGGCCGGCTTCCTCCACGAGCTGGTGCGGCAGACGCCGGACGAGGCGCTCCGCGCCGAGTACGAGACTGCGCTCCGCGAGATCGAGACGGAGCGGCGCGCGCAGGTGCTCGACGCGGCGCGCGAGGAGTTTCGCCGCCGGCACGGCCGCGACCTCCGAGAGGTCGGGGAGCTGGCGAGGGGGAGTGGGCGCGTGCTCCGCGCGCTGCCGCCCGAGCCGAACGGAGGGCACTGGACCCTCGACGCGGAGTCCGGGCGCATCGTGTCGAGCCACACGAAGCGCCGCTACGAGATCAACATCGACGCCCTGAACCGACAGCTGCTGGAGCGCTTCCGCGAGCGCTCGAAGCCGGCCGCCGGGGCGAAGGCACAGGCGCAGGGGTAGGAGATGGAGACGGTCGTCCGCATCGAGAACCTGGTGAAGGACTTCCGGCCCGGCTTCGGGCTGCGCAAGAAGCGCGTGCTGCACGGCATCAGCTTCGAGGTGAAGCGGGGCGAGCTGTTCGGCTTCATCGGGCCGAACGGGGCGGGCAAGACGACGACGCTGAAGGTGCTGATGGGCCTGATCCGCGCAACCTCCGGCCATGCCGAGCTGCTCGGCCACGACGTGCGCGACGCGGAGTTCCGGCGCCACGTCGGCTTCGCTCCGGAGAGCCCGTACTTCTACGACTTCCTGAGCGGCCGCGAGATCCTCACCTACTACGCGGAGCTCTGCGACGTCGAGCCCGGCAAGATCCCCGAGCAGGTGGAGAAGGTGCTCGGACAGGTCGGGCTCGCGCACGCGGGCGACGCGCGGCTCCGCACCTACTCGAAGGGCATGCTCCAGCGCATCGGTATCGCGCAGGCCATCGTCCACGACCCGAGCGTGCTGTTCCTCGACGAGCCGATGAGCGGGCTCGATCCCGTCGGCCGCAAGGAGATCCGCGACCTGATCGTTCGGCTCAACACCGAAGGCAAGACCATCTTCATGAACACGCACATCCTCTCGGACGTGGAGCAGATCTGCGACCGCGTCGCGATCATCGTCGAGGGCCGGATCGCCTATGCCGGCGCCCTCGACGCGCTCGACGCCGAGCAGAAGCTCTTCGACGTGTCGCTCTCGGCGCTGCCCGGTGACTTCGCCGAGGAGCTCGACTCGCGCTACGGCGCGCTCTCCGGCCGCGGCGAGCGCGTCACGCTGCGCGTGGACGAGAAGCAGATGCGGGAGCTCGTGCAGGGGGCGCTCGCGCGCGGCGCGCGCGTCGAGGAGGTGACGCGCCATCGCGAGGACCTCGAGACGGTGTTCCTCCGGGCGGTCGCCGGGCGCGAGGGGGAGGGCCGGGCGTGAGGCAGATCCGTGCGATCGCCGTGAACACCGTGCGCGACGCGGTGCGCAACAAGGTGCTCTACATCCTCGTGTTCTTCTCGCTCGTCATGATCGGAACGAGCGCGCTGCTCGCGACGCTGTCCTACGTGGAGCGCGAGCGGATCCTCCAGGACGTCGGCCTCTCCGCCATCCGCTTCTTCGGAGCCGCCATCGCGATCTTCATGGGCGTGGGGCTCATCCATCGCGAGCTGGAGCGGCGCACGATCTACACGATCCTCTCGAAGCCGGTGACGCGCACCCAGTTCCTGGCGGGCAAGTACCTCGGGCTCGTCGCGACGCTCTGGCTCCAGCTCGCCGTGATGACGCTGGCGTTCGTCTGCGTCTCGCTCGCCGCGGAGGCGCCGCTCGGCCGCGGGCACGTGATCGCCTTCGCCCTCGTCGCGGTCGAGCTCGCGCTCGTAGTCGCGTTCGCGACGCTCTTCTCGTCGCTCGCCACGCCGTTCCTGGCGGCCTGCTACAGCGTCGGGCTCTATCTCGTCGGCCACCTGACACGCGACCTCCGCGCGATCGGCGCCACCTCCGATTCCGAGGCCGTGCGAGAGGCAACGATCTGGATCCATCGCCTGTTCCCGGACCTGTCCGGGCTGAACCGCGTGATCGAGGCGGTGCACGGGCTCCCGATTCCCGCGCCGGAGATCGGCTTCGCTCTGCTGATGGGCGTGGCGTGGTGCGTCGGCTTCCTGCTCGTGGCCGTCGTGGTCTTCGAGCGCCGCGACTTCCGCTAGCCTCGGCCTCGGGCGGGGAACGAGGATGGGCGGCGCCGAGAACGCGTGGCTGGGCTGGGTCTTCGCGGGCGCCTTCGGGCTCGCGATCGGGTCCTTCGTGAACGTGGTGATCCACCGCGTGCCGCTCGGCGAGTCGCTCGTGCGCCCGCGCTCGCGCTGCCCCGCCTGCCGCGCGCAGATCGCGGCGTGGGACAACGTGCCGCTCCTCTCCTACCTCTGGCTCCGTGGGCGCTGCCGCCACTGCGGCATCCGCATCCCGTCGCGCTACCCGCTGATCGAGCTGGCGTGCGGACTCTCCTTCGTGGCGCTCTACGCGGCGCACGGCCCGAGCCTCGAGACGCTGCTCTGGTGGGCCTTCGCGGCCGGCTTGATCGCGGCGGCGGGCGTGGACTACGACCACGGCTTCATCCCCGACGCGCTCTCGCTCGGCGGGCTCGCGCTCGGGCTCCTCGCCTTGCCGCCGGTGCGCGCGCTCGCGGGCGAGCCCTTCGGGTGGGCGCTCGCGAACTCCGCAATTGGCGCGGCGCTCGGTGCGGGCGCGCTCTGGGCCGTCGGCTTTGCGCACGCCCGTCTCTCCGTCGCGCTCGGCCGCAGCTTCTCGCACTGGCCCGGCGAGGGCGAGGAGCTCCCGCGCCCGAACAGTCTCGACTACTGGATCTGGTTCCCCGGCCTGGGCTTCGGCGACGTGAAGCTGATCGGCATGGCGGGCGCGTTCCTCGGCCCGGCCGGCGTAGTGCAGACCATCCTCCTCGCCTCGCTGCTCGGGCTGCCGCTCGGCCTCTGGCTGACGCGGGCGCGCGGGCTCGCCTCGCCCTTCGGCTTCGGGCCGGCTCTCGCGCTCGCGGCGCTCGTCGTCGCGGTGGTGGCGCCCCTCGGCGGCTGGCCGCTCTAGGAGCCGGCGGCCCAGCTGCTCAACTCCGAGGCGCGGCGCTCCGATCAGGTGCCGGGGGGAACCCACGTGGACTTCCGGCGTGTTTCGGGGTGGAGCTGCGTCCTGCTGAGCGCGCTCGTGCAGGGCGGCTGCAACTGGCTCGAGGCCCGGCCGACCGGGCCGAGCGTCCTGTTCGTCACCATCGACACGCTGCGCGCGGACCACGTCGGCGCCTACGGCGCCAAGGGCGCCGAGACCCCGACCCTCGACGCGCTCGCCACACGCGGCGTGCTCTTCGAGCACGCGATCGCGACGGCCCCGCTCACGCTGCCCTCACACGCGTCGCTCCTGACCGGCCAGTACCCGCCCACGCACGGGGTGCGACACAACGGGATCTTCATGGTCAGCGACGCCGCGGAGACGCTCGCGGAGCGCTTCCAGGCGAGCGGCTTTGCTACGGGCGCCGTGATCGCCGCCGCCGTGCTCGATCCCTGGTTCGGCCTCGAGCAGGGCTTCGATCACTACGACGCCGATCTCCCGAAGGAGCGCGCGGGCGCGGCCGGCTTCTTCGAGCGCCACGCCACGCAGGTGACGGACGCCGCGCTCACGTGGCTCGGCCGGACCGAGCGCCCGTTCTTCCTCTGGGTCCACTACTACGACCCGCATGCGAGCTATCGCCCGCCGGAGCCGTTCGCCGGACGCTTCCCCGGCCGTCCGTACGACGGAGAGATCGCGTACGTGGACCACGAGCTCGGCCGGCTCCTCGCCGGGCTCGAGTCGAGCGGGCGCCTCGCCGGCACCGTCGTGGCCGTCACCTCCGATCACGGCGAGGGCCTCGGCGAGCACGGCGAGGAGAGCCACAGCTACTTCGTCTACGACTCGGTGCTGCGCGTGCCGCTCCTCATCGCGGGGCCCGGCGTGCCGGCCGGGCGGCGCGTGGCCGCGCTCGCGCCCAACCCGGGCGTCGCCGCGACCCTCGTTGGGCTCGCCGGCCTGCCACCGCTCGCGAAGACCGACGTCGCCGACCTCGCCCCGCTCTGGCGGGAGCCGGAGACCGCGCGCGGCCCGGCGCAAGCGGAGCGCGCAGCGAGCGGAGCGAGCGAAGTCCCGAGATGGGCGTACGCGGAGAGTCTCGCCGGCGAGCTCGATCACGGCTGGGCGCCGATCCACGCGATCCGGACCGACGCGTTCCACTACATCCGCGCGCCGCGGCCCGAGCTCTTCGACCTCGCGAAAGATCCCCGCGAGCAGCAGAACCTGCTCGGCGCGGCGCCTGCACGCGAGCACGACGCTGTGGTGCGCGAGAGCGAGACGAAGCTCGCGGGGCTCCTCGAGAGGGCGGCACCGTTCGCGCGCGTCGAGGTGGACGCCGAGACACGTGCGCGGATCGAGGCCCTGGGCTACGTGGTGCCGACTGGCCCGAGCGTCGCGACGGGCGCGGATCCGAAGGATGTCCAGCACCTCGGCACGCTCGGCTTCAAGGTGCTGGCGCTCCTGTTCCAGCGCCGTTACGCGGAGTGCGAGCAGCTCGCGCTCGAGGGCCTCCGGAAGATGCCCGGGAGTGCGCGCCTCCACGACGCGCTCGCGCGGCTCTACGTCGAGACGCAGCGCCTCGAGCCCGCGCTCCACCACGCGCGCGAGGCGGCGCGCCTGAACCCGCACTGGGCGGACTTCCAGGCGCAGGTCGCGTACGTCCACCTGCTCCGGGGCGAGTTCGAGCCGAGCCTCGCGGCGTTCACGCGCGCGGTCGAGCTCGACCCGGACCATCCGGGCGCGCACATCGGGCTCATGTGGAAGCTGCGGGCGGGTGGGAGCCTCGAGGAGACCGAGCGTCACGCGGAGCTCGCGCTCCGGCAAGGCGGGGACCGCGCCGCCGTCGTCGAGCGCGTCGCCGAGGTGTGGGAGGCGCTCGGCGAGTACGACCGCGCGCTCGCGGTCTACGAGGACGGCGCGAAGCGCTTCGCCGACGCGAAGCAGCTTCACATGCGGCTCGCGATTCAGTACGCGCGCTTGGGCGACGCGAAGCGCGCGGCGACCGAGCGCACGGCCGCCGGCGAAACCGGTCAGGACGTGAACCTGCGGAACCGGCTCGGCATCGCCTTCGCCTCGCGGCGCGACTACGCGCTCGCCGAGCCCGTCTTCCGGGACATCCTGCGTGAGCGGCCCGAGGAGCCGTCGACGCGCATCTTCCTCGCGCGGCTCCTGCGCGAGACGGGCCGTGCGGAGGAGGCCCAGGCGCTCCTCGCGGGCCTCACGGCGCGCGCGCCCGCCGCGCCGCCGCCGTCCGCCCCGTCCGAGGCGATCCCGACCGGCGGAGGCTGAGTGCAAGTGCGGCCCGGCCGCACGCGGAGTCACGAGCCCGGGCGCGCGACGCTACTGTTGCCCGCGATGAGCGAGGGCAACCCCGAGCAGCGTGCGTTCTGGAACGAGCAGGCCGGGCCGATCTGGGTCGAGAACCAGGCGCGGCTCGACGAGCAGATCCGTCCCCATGGCGAGCTCGCGCTGGCAAAGCTCGCCGCGGCGCCCGGCGAGCGCGTGCTCGACCTCGGTTGCGGCTGCGGCGACACCACGCTCGCGCTCGCAGCGCGCGTCGGCGCCGAGGGCTACGTGCTGGGCGTCGACATCTCGGTCCCGATGCTCGCGCGCGCCCGCGAGCGCGCCGCCGAGGCCGGCCTCCGCCAGGTCGAGTTCGTCGCGGCAGACGTGCAGACCGCGGCGCTCGGCAAGGGCCTCAGCCCGCGCGAAGCAGAGACTGCGGACTTCGACGCCGCCTTCTCGCGCTTCGGCGTGATGTTCTTCTCCGCTCCGGAGCGCGCCTTCGCGAACGTCCGGCGTGCGCTCCGCCCCGGCGGTCGGCTCGGCTTCGTGTGCTGGCGCGCCGTCGCCGAGAACGCGTGGGTGGGCGTGCCGATGCGCGCGGCGGCCGAGGTCCTCACGCTCCCGCCGCCGCCGACGCCCGACGCACCGGGTCCGTTCAGCTTCGCCGACGCCGCGCGGGTGCGGCGCATCCTCGAGGCGGCGGGCTTCGAGGCGGTCACGCTCGAGCCCGCGGACCTGGCGATGACGCCCGCCGGCGGCGACCCCGACCGCGCGTCCGAGCTGTTCCTCGACATCGGCCCCCTCGGCCACGCGCTCCGCGAGGCGGGCGCCGGCCCGGAGCTCCGAGCGCGCGTGCGCGAGGCGGTACGCAAGGCGTTCGAGCCGCACGTGCGCGCGGGCCGCGTCGAGCTCGGCTCCGCGGTCTGGCTGGTGCAGGCCCGGCGCGGTCTCTAACCTGCGCCGGTCTCTGGCTCCCCGGTCGTCTAACGGTAGGACTACAGGCTCTGAACCTGTCTGTGGAGGTTCGAATCCTCCCCGGGGATCCAGCTCATAAGCCCGCGCCTGGCTTGATCTTTCCGTGAAGCTCTCGATCGAACGCCTGACCGACACGCCGAGCGAGCTTCGCTTCGCGGTCTCGCCCAGCTGGCTCGCCGAGCGCTTCGGCGGCGACCCCGAGCACCGGATCGAGGGCCTCTCCGAGGACTTCGCGTTCGTGGTCCACGCGCACCGGATGGGCCCCGACGTCTACCTCGAAGGGGAGGTGACGGGCGCGCTCGAGCTTGCGTGCAGCCGGTGTCTCACTCGCTATCGTGGGCCGATCCGCGAACCGTTCCGACTCGTGCTCGAGCCGGCGGGCGAGCGCGTGCCGGCCGACCCGGAAGGCGCCGCGGCCCTTGCGCACGAGGGCATGGTCCTCGCCGACGAGCTCGAGTCGGGGTGGTTCCGCGGCCCCGAGATCCAGCTGGATCGCTTCGTCGGAGAGCTCTTGGCCCTGGCCGTTCCCGTCCAGCCGCTGTGTCACGAGGATTGCCGCGGGCTCTGCCCGCGCTGCGGCGTGGACCGCAACGTCGAGAGCTGCAGCTGCACCGAAGCCAGACCGGAGTCCCCGTTCGCCGTGCTCGCCTCGCTGCGCAGCCCGGATCGGAAATGAGCACGGGCGCGCGCCCGCGAGGAGTCGATCGATGGCCACCGTCCCGAAGCGCCGGCAGTCCCGGGCGCGCAAGAACAAGCGGCGCAGTCACGACGCGCTCGCGCTTCCGGCGCGGGCGGCGTGCCCGCAGTGCGGCGAGCCGCGCCAGCCCCACCGCGTGTGCGCCAACTGCGGCCACTACGGCGGGCGCACCGTGTTCGAGACCGAAGAGGAATAGGCGCCCTTGCTCGCGCTCCTCTTCCCGGGACAGGGCTCGCAGGAGGTCGGCATGGGCCGCGACGTCTGCGAGGCCTCGCCGGCGGCGCAGGCCGTCTTCGAGCGTGCCGACGCGGCGCTCGGGTTCCCGCTCGCGAAGCTCTGCTTCGAGGGGCCGGAGGAGGAGCTCAAGCGCACCGAGCTCCTGCAGCCGGCGCTCCTCACCACGAGCATCGCGCTGCTTCGGGCGCTCGAGGAGCAGGTGACCCTCGCGCCTGCCTACGTGCTCGGGCACAGCCTCGGCGAGTACACCGCGCTGGTGGCCGCCGGCGCGCTCGCCTTCGAGGACGCCGTGACGCTCGTCCATGCGCGCGGCCGCTTCATGCAGGAGGCGGTGCCGTCCGGCCTCGGCGCGATGGCCGCGGTGATGGGGGTCGGCCCGGAGATCGTGGCCGAAGCCTGCCGGGAGGCGGCGTGCGAGACGGGCGGCGTCGTGTCGCCCGCCAACCTGAATGGCCCCGAGCAGACCGTGATCGCGGGCGAGGCGAAGGCGGTCGAGCGCGCGGCGGCGCTCGCGAAGGCGGCGGGCGCGCGGCGCACGGTGATGTTGCCCGTCTCCGCGCCCTTCCACTGCGCGCTGATGCGGCCGGCCGCCGAGAAGCTCGCCGCCGAGCTCGCGCGTGTGCGCTTCACTGCGCCGTCGCCGCCGGTCGTGACCAACGTCGAGGCCGAGCCGAACGGTGATCCGGCGCGCATCGCCGCGCTGCTGGCGGAGCAGGTCACCGCTCCGGTGCGCTTCGTCGAGTGCGTGCGGCGGCTCGTGGCACTCGGCGTCCGCCGCGTGATCGAGGTGGGGCCGGGCGGGGTGCTGTGTGGACTGGTGGCGCGCATCGAGCGCGGGCTCGAGCGCGAACGGGTGGGCTCGCTCGCGGAGCTGCACGCGCTCGCGGCTGCTGCCTCGAAAGCCTGAGAGGGGGAGACATGTCACTCGAACGTCGCGTCCAGGAGATCATCGTGGAGCAGCTCGGCGTCTCGGCCGAGGAGGCGGTGCCCCAGGCCTCCTTCATCGACGACCTCGGGGCCGACTCGCTCGACATCGTCGAGCTGGTGATGGCCATGGAGGAGGAGTTCGACGTCGAGATCCCCGACGAGGACGCGGAGAAGATCCAGACGATCGGCGGCGCGATCCAGTACCTCAAGGACAAGCTCGAGGCATGAGCCTCCCGCCCAGCGCCGGGCGAGGCCTCGAGCCCTAGGGCAGGGGATGGACGGCGGCGTCGTCGTCACGGGGCTCGGCTGCGTCTCCCCGCTCGGCACGGACGTCCGGAGCACCTGGCAGGCGGTGCTCGACGGGCGCTCGGGCGTGACCCGTCTGCCCGAGGACTTCGAGCCGCGCTCGCCCGTGCAGATCGCGGCGCGCGTCACCGGCCCAGTGGATCCCGGCGAGCTGCCGCCGAAAGAGCTCCGGCGGCTCGACCGCACCATCCTGCTCGCGCTGGCCGCGGCGCGCGAGGCGCTTGCCGACGCGGGGCTCGCGGCCGGCTCGGCCTCCGATCCGGCGCGGGTCGGCGTCGCGATCGGCTCCGGCATCGGCGGCGTCGAGACCCTGCTCGAGAACCACCGCGCGCTCCTCACCGGAGGGCCGCGCCGGGTCTCGCCCTTCTTCGTCCCGATGACGCTCGCCAACATGCCCGCGGGTCTGGTCGCGATCCACCACGGCTTCGGCGGCCCCAACCTCTGTCACGTCACGGCTTGTGCTTCGTCCGCGCACGCGCTCGGCGAGTCGCTGCGCATCCTGCAGCGCGGCGACGCGGATGTGATGGCGGCCGGCGGCACGGAGGCCGCCATCAACTCCCTCGTGCTCGCGGGCTTCTCGAACATGCAGGCGCTCTCGCGGCGCAACGACGCGCCGGAGCGCGCGAGCCGCCCCTTCGACCGCGCGCGCGACGGCTTCGTGCTGGCCGAGGGCGCGGCCGTGCTCGTGCTCGAGCGGGAGGCCCACGCGCGGGCGCGGGGGGCGCGGGTGCGCGCCCGCCTCCTGGGCTACGCCGCCACCGCCGACGCCCGGCACGTCGCGGCGCCCGACCCGGAGGCCGCCGGCGCGATCCGCTGCATGCGGGGCGCCCTCGCGGACGCCGGGCTTGCTCCCGAGGCCGTGGACTACGTGAACGCGCACGCCACCAGCACGCCGGCCGGGGACGAGGTGGAGGCCAAGGCGCTCCACACGGTGTTCGGCGCGCACGTGGAGCGCCTCCCGGTCTCGTCCACCAAGGGCGCCACGGGCCACCTGCTCGGGGCAGCCGGCGCGCTCGAGGCGCTCCTCTGCGTCTTGAGCCTCGAGACGGGTACACTGCCACCTACCATCAACCTCGACGATCCCGATCCGGCGTTTCCGCTCGACCACGTGGCCGGCAAGCCGCGTGCAACGGCAGCGAAGGTGGTGCTCAGCAACTCGTTCGGCTTCGGCGGGGTCAACGCGGCGCTCCTGTTCGAGCGAGGATGAAGCGAAATGGGTGACCCGATCGTATTGGCGAGCGACCACCGGGGCTTCGCCCTGAAGGAGGCGCTCCGGCGCAAGCTCCTGGCGGCCGGCCACGACGTGCGCGACGTCGGCACGCACTCGACCGCGAGTGTGAACTACCCGGAGTTCGCGGCGCCCGCCGCGCGCGCGGTGGCGAGCGGCGAGGCTTCGCGCGCGATCGTGATCTGCGGCAGCGGGCTCGGGGTCGCCTACACCGCGAACCGCTTCCCGCGCGTCCGCGCGGCGCTCGTGCATGACGTCGAGAGCGCGGCGCTCGCGCGCCAGCACAACGACGCGAACGTGTTGGCGCTGTCGGGCGACCGCACAGACGCGGACACCGCGTGGAAGATCGTGCAGGCCTGGCTCTCGACGCCCTTCGAGGGCGGCCGCCACGCCGTGCGCGTCGAAGAGATCGACTCACTGACCCGGGACGGGCGGAGCGCGCTCGCCGAGACGGATCCCGCCATCGCCGACGTGCTCGCGCGGGAGGCGCGGCGCCAGGCGGACGGCATCGAGCTGATCGCCTCCGAGAACTTCGTCTCCGAGGCCGTGCTCGAGGCGCTCGGCTCGGTCGCCACGAACAAGTACGCCGAGGGGTACTCCGGCCGGCGCTACTACGGCGGCTGCGACGTGCTCGACGAGGCCGAGAACCTCGCCATCGAGCGCGCGAAGGCGCTGTTCGGCTCCGACCACGTGAACGTGCAGCCGCACTCTGGCTCACAGGCGAACGAGTGCATCTACCGGGCCGTGCTGGCGCCGGGCGACACGATCCTCGCCATGAACCTGGACCACGGCGGCCACCTGACGCACGGCAGCCCCGTGAACTTCTCCGGGAAGCTCTACCGGATCGTGCCCTACGGCGTGCGCCAGGACACCGAGACGATCGACTACGACGCGCTCGGCGACCTCGCGCGGGAACACCGCCCGAAGCTCATCCAGTGCGGCGCGACGGCGTATTCCCGGACCATCGACTTCCAGCGTTTCCGCGCGATCGCCGACGAGGTCGGTGCGCTGCTCTTCGCGGACATCGCCCACATCGCGGGGCTCGTCGCGACGGGACACCATCCGAGCCCGGTCGGTCACGCGCAGCTGATCGGCACCACCACGCACAAGACGCTCCGTGGCCCGCGCGGTGGCATGATCCTGTGCGACCGCGAGTTCGCGAAGGCGGTCGACTCTGCCGTGTTCCCGGGCGGGCAGGGCGGCCCGCTCATGCACGTGATCGCGGCCAAGGCGGTGGCGTTCCTCGAGGCGCAGCAGCCGGCCTTCCGCGACTACTGCGGCCAGGTCGTCGCGAACGCGCAGGCGCTCGCGGCGGCGCTCGCCGAGCGCGGCTTCAAGATCGTCTCGGGCGGGACGGACAACCACCTGTTCCTGCTCTCACTCGTCGGGCGCGAGCTCAGCGGCAAGGCGGCCGAGCACGCGCTCGAGGAGGCGGGCATCACCACGAACAAGAACATGGTGCCCTTCGATCCGCGCAAGCCCGCGGTCACCTCGGGCGTCCGGATCGGCACGCCGGCCGCGACGACGCGCGGCCTGCGCGAGCCCGAGATGAAGCAGATCGGCGCTTGGGTCGCCCGCGCCCTCGAGAACGCCGGCGACCCGAACGTGCTGACGGCGCTGCGCGAGGAGGTGCGCACGCTGTGCGCCCGCCATCCGCTCTACGTCGCGCGCGGAAGGCGCTAGAACGCATGCGCTGCCCGTACTGCGGCTGCACGAGCGATCACGTGATCGACTCGCGCGAGACGCGCGAGGGCCAGGAGATCCGCCGCCGCCGCGAGTGCGACGAGTGCGAGCGCCGCTTCACGACGCGCGAGCGCCTCGACGAGGTGATGCCGAAGATCGTGAAGCGTGACGAACGCCGCGAGGAGTACGAGCGGGTGAAGCTCGAGCACGGGATCCAGAAGGCGTGCGTGAAGCGCCCGATCTCGGAGAACGCGATCCAGCGGCTCGTGGACCGCATCGAGCGGCGGCTGGGGGAGGCCGGCGAGGCGGAGCTGTCGAGCGAGGCCCTCGGCGCGCTGGTGCTCGCCGAGCTCGTCGCCCTCGATCCGCTCGCCGCCGCGCGCTTCGCCTCGGTGTTCCGCGACTTCAAGACCGCGGTCGACTACGACGCCTTCTTCGCCTCGCTGGACGAGGAGCGCGAGCGCCCGGACGAGCCGTGACGCCGGAAACGGCCATGGCGCGCGCACTCGCCCGGGCGCGGCGTGCGAACGGGCGCTCCTTCCCGAATCCGCCGGTGGGCGCGCTCGTGCTGCGCGGCGGACGCGTGCTCGGGGAGGGCGAGACGCGCCCGGCGGGCTCGGAGCACGCGGAGATCGTGGCGCTCGAGCGCGCGCGCGCGCGCCATGGCGCGGCCGCGCTCCGCGGCGCGACGCTCGCCGTGACGCTCGAGCCGTGCTGCCACCACGGCCGCACCGCGCCCTGCACCGACGCGATCGTCGCGGCTGGCATCCGGCGCGTGTGGATCGGGCATCGGGACCCGAACCCGAGGGTCGCGGGCGGCGGGCTCCGTGCGCTCCGGGCGGCCGGCCTCACGCTCACGGTCGGCGTGCTCGAGGACGCGTGCCGCGAGCAGCACCGCGGCTTCCTCTCCGTCCAGGCGCGCGGCCGGCCCTGGGTCGCGCTCAAGCTCGCGGCGACGCTCGACGGGCGCATCGCGACCGCGCGCGGCGAATCGCGCTGGATCACGGGCCCCTCTGCGCGCGCGCTCGTCCACCGCCTGCGCGACCGCGCCGATGCCGTGATGATCGGCTCGGGCACGGCGCGGGCCGACGACCCCGAGCTCTCGGTGCGGCGCGGCCGGCGGAGGCTCCGGACGCCGCTCCGGCTCGTCGTGGACTCGGGCCTCCGCGTGCCCGCGGAGGCGAGGCTCTTCCGCGACGCCGCGGCCGCGCGCACCTGGCTCCTCACCCGGCGTGGCCACGCGCGCGGCCGGCTCGCGGAGCGCACCGCGCGCGGCGCGCGCGCCCTCGCGCTGCCTGCGCGCCGCGGCCGGCTCGACCTCTCGCGCACCTTCACCGCGCTCGCGCGCGAGGGCCTCACCCACGTGCTGGTGGAGGGCGGCGGGGGCCTCGCGGCGGCGCTCCTGCGCGCTGGCCTGGTGGACGAGCTCCACTGGTTCGTCGCGCCGAGCCTGCTCGGCGCAGAGGCGCGGCCCGCGCTGGCGGAGCTCGGCGTCCGGCGCCTCGCCGAGCGCGTCGCGCTCGACGTCCGGGAGGTGCGCCGGCTCGGGGGAGACCTGTACGTTCGGGCCTGGCTCGGAGGCCGGGTGTGAGGTCGTATCCGACAGAGCGTGCCGGCCGTGGGCTCCGCGTGGGGATCGTGGTGGCGCGCTTCAACCACCTGATCTCGACGCAGCTCCTGGAAGGCGCGTGCGAGCGCCTCGCCGAGGCTGGCGTCGAGCCGGCGGACGTGCACGTGGCCTGGGTGCCCGGCGCGTTCGAGATCCCGCTCGCGGCGCGTGCGCTGGCAAAGAGCGGTCGCTACCACGCGCTCGTCGCGCTCGGCGCGGTGATCCGCGGCGGCACGCCGCATTTCGACTATGTCTGCCGCGCCGTCACGGACGGCACGCGCGGAGTGATGGAGACGACGGGTGTTCCCGTCGCCTTCGGCGTGCTCACCACCGACGACGTCGAGCAGGCGCTCGAGCGCGCGGGCGGCGCGGAGGGCAACAAGGGCGCCGACGCCGCGGAGGCCGCGCTCGAAATGGCGCGCCTGCTCGCGCGCGTTGCAGAGCCGCCCCCGCTCGAGGAGGCGACGTGAAGGCGGCGCGCACGGCTGCGCGGCATCGCTCGCGGCGCGCCGCGCTCCAGGCGCTCTACGCGAGCGACCTGCGCGCGCGCGGGAGCGCGCCGCCGGAGGCGCCCGAGGCCGCGCTCGACGCGCTCGCCGAGCACTTCGAGCTCCCGCCGGGCGCGCGCGCCTTCGCGAAGGAGCTCGTGCTCGGCGTCGCCGCGGAGCGCGAAGCGCTCGACGCGCGGCTCCGCGCGGTCGCCAGGAACTGGCGGCTCGAGCGCATGGCGCTGGTGGATCGGAACCTGCTGCGCCTCGCGGCCTTCGAGATCCTCTCGCTCGGGACGCCGCCGGCGGTAGCCATCGACGAGGCGGTCGAGCTCGCGCACGAGTTCGGCGACGACGCCTCGCCGCGCTTCGTGAACGGCGTGCTCGATGCATTGGTGCGCGCCGCGGGTGGCGAGACGGAGGGCGAGGCGTGAGCGTCACCCTCGCGGTCGCCGTCGAGACGAGCGCGCTGCCGCACGTGGAGGGCGACGTCCTGGTCGCGCCCTTCTTCGCGGACGAGCGGCCGCTCCGCGGTCCCGCCGCGTGGGCGGACTGGCGGCTCTGCGGGCTCCTCGACGAGGCGCTCGCGACGGGCCGCCTGCCGAGCGGCGTCGGCGAGGCCACGCTCGCGCCGAGCGGCGGGCGGCTCGCCACGCGGCGTGTCCTCCTGATCGGCCTCGGCGCGCGCGAGGCGCTCGGCTTCGCCGAGCTCCGTGCGGCGGCGACGCGCGCCGCGGAGAAGCTCGCGGAGCTCCGCGTCGGCGACGTCGCCTTCGCCTTGCCCGGCCAGCCGCTCACCGGGATCGTGCCCGAGCTCGCCGCCGAGCTCGTGGTGGAGGCCTTCGCGGACGCGCTCGCACGAGTGCCGCGCGCGCTCCGGCTCCGCCTCGTCCTCGCGGAGGCCGACGCGGGCGCTGTGCTCCACGCCCTCCGCGCGCTCCCGACCGAGCTCTGCGGCGGCGTCGTAGCGCTTCGGGCCGAGCGCGCCATCTTGCAGCGGCGGCTCGTGCCGCCGCGCACCCGCGCCCCCGCGAAGCGCGGTGAGCCGCTCCCGAAGAGCGTCACGCCGCGGGGCTGAGGGCCTCTCCCCGCACTGCCGCGGGCGGCAGCTTCAGCTTCCCCCGACGGCGACCGATGCGTCGAGGGGAGCGTGCGCAGCGCGATGAGCCTGGTCGGAAGCCTCGAGGATCTGGGACTCGGCGACATCCTCCAGATCGTTCACCTGGCCGCCAAGTCGGGCGTGCTGCGCCTGCGCAACGAGTCGGGCGAGGGCCAGATCGTCTTCTCGCGCGGCATGATCCGCGAGGCCTACGCGAAGGGCGGCCCGACCGACCTGCGCGAGCTCCTCGCCTGGCGCCGCGCCGTGCCCCAGGCGCTCCTCGAGCGCGCGTGGCTCGAGGCGCACCACGCGGGCAAGAGGCTCACGGACGTGCTCGTCGAGCGCGGCCTCACGACTGCCGACGCGATCGACGCCCTCCGGCGCGAGCAGATCGAGAGCGCCGTGCTCACGATGTTCAGCTGGCCGTCGGGCGAGTTCAGCTTCGAGATGCGCGAGGTCGCCGACGAAGGCGCGGAGCTCGCGCTCGAGTCCGGGATGAATCCGCAGTTCCTCGCGCTCGAGGGCACGCGCCGCGCCGACGAGCAGGAGCACGCCGAGGACACCATGCCGGCCGCGGCGAGCGACCCGTTCGGTGCGCTGCTCGAGGCCGAGCTCCTGGGCGAGGCCGACGAGGAGGGGGCCGAGCCGGCCGCGCTGCTCGAGGATGCGGAGCCGCCCGCTGCGCCGCACGCGCCGCCCACCGGCCCGCCGCCGCCCCCGCCGCCCGTCGTGGTAGTCGATCCCTCGCTCCCGGTGCTCGAGTGGGTGAAGGCGGCGCTCGGCACGGTCTTCCCGCGCGTGCACGTGTTCCAACGCCCGGGCCTCGGCATCGAGCGGATCCGCCAGTACCTGGCGCGCGCCGAGCTCCCGCTCGTGCTGATCGCGCACGACGTCCCGCCCGATCCCGCGATGGGCACGCGAGACGCCGCGGAGATCCTGGCGCGGCTCAAGCGCCAGGCGCCGGGCATGAGCGTGCTCCTGCTCCACGACGAGGGCAGCGAGCCCCGGCCGACGCGGCGCGGTCCCGCGCCGGACGGCCTCGCGCCGCGGCCCGCCGCGTCGCTGCTCATCGATCCACGCGCGGGTCGCCAGCGCATGCGCGTCGCGACGGCGCTCCAGGAGGTGCTGGAGCGCGTTCAGGCGCGTCCCGCGCCGGCGCCGGCGCGCGTGGCGGTGCCCGCGGAGGAGCTCGCTCGCCTGCGCGAGACGAGCGCGCGCATCCGCGAGGGGGCGGGCCGCGGCGAGGTGCTCTCGCAGGTGCTCAGCTTCGCGGGGCAGCGCTTCGCGCGCGTCGCACTCTTCGGCGTGCGCGACGAGCGGGCGTTCGGCGTGGCGCAGCTCGGGCTCGCGCGCGCCGGCGGCCCCGACGACGGGGCGCTCCGCGATCTCTCGCTCGGGAGCCTCGAGCCGGCCTGGTTCCGGCGCGTGATCGAGAGCAAGCGCCCGTGCACCGCCCCGCCGAGCGACGAGGGCGACCACCGCCTCGCGGTGCTGCTCGGGAACGAGATCCCGGGCGAGGCGTACGTGGCGCCGATCGTGACCGGCGAGCGGGTGGTCGCGCTCCTCTACGCCGACAACCTCCCGGGCCGCGAGCCGGTCGCCGACACGCGGAGCCTCGAGGTGCTCCTCGACGCCGCAGGCATCGCGCTCGACCGCGCGGTGCTCGAGCGCACGCTGGCCGAGAGCGGGGGCGTGGACCCGGAGCCGGGCTGAGTTCGGACGGGGCGAAAGCCCCTCGCCCGCAGGTCCCCAACGCGCGCGCGACGAACCGCCAGAAGTCGGCGCGGGCCCTCAAGAAAGTCGCCGCGGCCGCCGATCCATCCCGGGCCTGGGGGGGGACCGTGCGACGCATCCTCGTGGTCGAGGACTCGGGCGCGATGCGCGCCTTGATCGGCTCTGCACTCGAAGGTCTCGAGGAGAAGCTCGAGATCGACGAGGCGGAGAGCGGCTTCGCCGCGCTCCGCCTGCTGCCGCGGCACCACTACGACCTGATCGTGACCGACATCAACATGCCCGACATCAACGGGCTCGAGCTCGTCTCGTTCGTGAAGCGCGATCCGCGCTACCGGACCACGCCGCTGCTGATCGTTTCGACGGAGGGCTCGGACCGCGACCGCGACAAGGGCCTCGAGCTCGGCGCGAGCGCATACCTGGTGAAGCCCTTCGCCGCCGAGGAGCTGCGCCGGCTCGTCCTCGATCTGCTGCCGCCCGAGAGGCCTGCGCGGAGCTGAAATGGCCACCCGCAAGCGGAAGCCCGCCCGCGACAAGCTCCAGCAGGAGTTCGTCTCCGAGGCGGAGGAAATCCTGGAGCGCATGCGCGAGGACCTCTCCGCGCTCGCCGAGCTCTCCGCCGCGGGGCGCGAGGCGCCGCCCGAGCTCGTGAACCGGCTGTTCCGCTCGGCGCACTCGCTGAAGGGGCTCTCGGGCATGTTCGGCTTCGCCGCGCTCGCCGAGCTCGCGCACCACCTCGAGGACGTGCTCGACCGCCTGCGTCTCGGGCGCGCCACGCTCGGCGCCGGCGGCCTCGGGCTGCTCGACGAGAGCGTCTCGCTGGCCGCCGCGGGGCTCGAGAAGCTCGGACGCGGCGAGGCGGCCGAGCCGCTCGCCGACGCGATGGCCGACCTCGTGGGTCGCATCGCGACGTGGAGCGAGGCGAGGCCGCCGGACGCGCCCGCGGCCGGCCCGCTCGCGCTCCCGGAGAGCCTGCTGCGCGCGCTGACCGAGTACGAGGAGTCGCGGCTCCGCGAGAGCCTGCGCCGTGGCCGCGGCCTCGCCCTGATCGACGTCGAGTTCGAGCTCGCGAGCTTCGAGGAGGAGCTCTCGGAGCTGACCGGCGCGATCCAGGAGATCGGCGAGGTGATCTCGACCTTGCCCTCGCCCGGCGCCGCGAGCGACGCGGGCATCCGCTTCGCGCTCCTCGCGGCGAGCGAGCTCACCGCGGCCGAGCTCGTGGCGCGCCTCGAGCTCGATCCGGCGGCCGTGCGCGTGGCGCACGAGCCGGCCGCCGCCGCGACCGCAGCCGACCTGGCGGGGGCCGAACAAACGGGTGCGCACGAGGCGCCGGCCGCGATCCCCGCGCCCGCCGCGGACGAGGCGACCACGCTGAAGTCGCTCTCCGACACCGTGCGCGTCGACATCAAGAAGCTCGACGAGCTGATGAACCTGGTGGGTGAGCTCGCGCGCGAGCGCAGCGCGCTTCGTGCGCTCGCCGAGCAGCTCGCCGGTGCGCGCGAGACCGCCCGCGCGGCCGCCGAGCTCGACAAGATCCGGCGCGGGCTCGACCGCAAGGTGCAGGAGCTCCAGGCCGGTGTGCTCGACGTGCGCATGGTCCCGCTGCGCCAGGTCTTCGACAAGCTCGCGCGCGTGGCGCGGCGCCTGCGCCTCGACCTCGCGAAGGACGTGCGCCTCGAGATCTCGGGGGCGGACACCGAGCTCGACAAGCTGATCGTGGAGGAGCTGGTCGACCCGCTGATGCACCTGGTACGGAACGCCTTCGATCACGCGATCGAGCCGGCCGCTGAGCGGCGAAGCCACGGCAAGCCGGAGCAGGGCTCGATCAAGATCGAGGCGTCGCAGCGCGGAAACGACGTGGTGATCGAGGTGAGCGACGACGGCCGCGGCATCGACGTCGAGAGCGTGCGGGCATACGCCGTCGAGCGCGGGCTCGTCGCTCCGGATGCCGAGCTCTCGAAGAAGGATGCCTTCGCGCTGCTCTTCACGCCGGGCTTCTCGACCCGCGCCGAGGTCACCGAGACGAGCGGGCGCGGCGTGGGCCTCGACGTGGTGCGCGCGAACGTGTCGGCGCTCGGCGGCCTGGTGGACGTGGACTCGACGCCGGGCGCCGGGAGCCGCGTGATCCTGACGCTGCCGATCACGCTCGCGATCGTGCAGGCGCTCCTCGTGGGCGTCGCGGGCCAGCGCTTCGCGATCCCGCTGGGCGGCGTCCGCGAAACGCTGCTCGTGCAGCCGGACGAGCTCCAGCGGAGCGCCGGCCGCGAGCTCCTGAACCTGCGCGGCGAGGCGCTGCCGGTGCGTCGCCTCGCGCAGGAGTTCGCGCTCGGCGCGACCGACCGTGCGCAGAAGCAGTACGCCGTCGTGCTCGGCATCGGCGACGCGCGGCTCGCGCTGCTCGTGGATCGCCTGGAAGGCCAGCAGGACGCCGTCATCAAGCCCGTGCAGGGCCCGGTGCGGAGCGTGCGCGGCGTCGCCGGCGCGAGCGAGCTCGGTGACGGCAGCACGGTGCTCGTGCTCGACGTTTCGGCGCTCGTCGAGGACGGCACGCGCCGGCGGGAGGCTTCGTGACCGCCGCGGGCACCGAGCGCTGGGACCGCCTCGCCCGCGCCGCCGCCGCGGCGCGCGAGGGCCAGGACGAGCAGCTCGTCCGCGAGCTCCTGCGCGTCGAGGTGGCCGGTGCGCCCTACGCGCTCCCGATCGAGCGCGTGCGCGAGATCGTGCGGTTCCGCACGCTCACGCCGATCCCGCGCGTGCCAAAGGTCGTGCTCGGCGTGATCTCGCTGCGCGGCGAGATCGTGCAGGTGCTGGACCTGCGTCAGGCGCTCGGCGGGGACAGCGCCCCGCCCGGACGCCGCGCGCGCATCGTGGTGATGCACGGCGACGAGGGCGAGGTCACGGGCCTCCTGGTCGACGCCGTAACCGAGGTGATGCGCGTGGCCGAGAGCGATCTCTCCGAGCCGCCCGGCGACCCGGCGGAGTTCGTCCGCGCGATCTGCACGCGCGGCGACCGCTTCGTGAGCCTGCTCGACCCCGACCCGGTGCTGGAACTTGCCGCAGTCTGATGCTCACACGACCGACGACCTGCGCGTCGAGCTCGCCTGCTTCGAGCTCGAGGGGACGGCCTACGCCGTGGACGTGACGCACGTGCTCGAGATCGTGCGCTGTCCGCCGCTGGTGCCGCTGCCGCACGCGCCGGCGCTGATCGAGGGCGTGGTCGACCTGCGCGGCGTGGTGCTCCCGATCGTGGACCTCGGGCGCGCCCTCGGCGGGGCCGCGCAGAGCGACCCCGCGAGCGCGCGCATCGCCGTGCTGCGCGTGGACGACCTCGTGTTCGGGCTCCGCGTGTCGGCCGCGGCGGACGTGCTCTCGCTGCCGGGCAGCCAGGTGGAGGCCCTGCCGCGGCTCGCGGCGCAGGCCGGCTACGAGGCCGTGCGCGCCGTGGTGCGGCGCTCGGGCGCGCGGCCCGTGCTCGTGCTCTCGCTCGAGGCGCTGCTCGAACGCGTCTACCGCTCGGCGGTGGCGTCCCCGGAGGCCGCATGACGCCGTCCCCGAGCCCGAGCGCCTTCCGCGCGCGCCACGCGTTCGCGAACGCCCTGCCGGGCGTCCTCGCGGGCGGCCTGGTGGCCGTGTACCTCGCCGCACTGCTGCAGCTCGATGCCGCGACGCTCGAGGCGCTCCTGTGGGGCGCGGGTGCCGCGCTGCTCTGGATGACGCCGCTCGGCCACGTGCTCGAGCGGAACGCCCAGCGCGACGTGGTGCGCGCGCTCGAGCGAGAGGCGCGCGGCGAGCTCGACGTGGAAACGCTCCGCGCCGGCCACCGCGCGGCGCTCCGCCTCCCGCTCCTCGGCCTCGCCTGGCACGCACTCTGCTGGGGTGGCTCGGGCGTCTTCGTGGTGATCTGGCTCGCGGCCTGGCTGCGCGAGCTCGACGGCTTCCGTTCCCTCGCCATCCTCTCCGCGGCGGCGAGCGGAGGCGCGATCGTGCTGCCCGTCGCGTACTACGCGCTGCGCGCGCTCGCGCGCCCGCTCCAGCTGCGCTGGGCAGCGAGGCTCCCGCTCGAGGATCAGCACCGCGAACGCATCGCCGTGCGCCTGCGCTTCAAGCTGATGGCGCCGACCGCGGCCGTCTGCGCGGGGATCGCCGTCTTCGTCTCGCTCTTCGCGCACGCGAGCGCGCGGCGGCCGGTCGAGGCGCACGACCTCGGCATCAAGGCCGCCTTCCTGGCCGAGGCCGTCGAGCGCCTCGCCGCGGGCGAGACGCTCGGTGCGCTGGCGGAGACCGCGCGCCGGCTCCGCATCGCGGAGACCCTCGTCGAGATCGACGGGGCCGGCGCCGGCCCGCTCACGCCGCGGGAGCGCGCCTTCCTGCGTGCGTCGCTCGGCGAAGCCGGCGACAGCCGCGCGCTCGACACGCCCCACAGCTTCGCGTGGCGGCGCCGCGGCGAGACCTGGCTCGTGGCCGCGACGCCGCTCGCTGCGCTCGCGGCGGACGAGCAGGGCGCCGCGCTGCCGCTTCTCGCCCTGCTGCTGCTCGTGCTCGCTGCCGCGCTCGGCGTCTCGTGGCTCCTGGTGCGCGACGTCTCCGGCGCCTCCGCCCAGCTCCTCGCGCAGCTCGAGCGGGTGCGCGGGGGAGACCTGCGGGCGGTCGAGCCACTCGGCTCCGACGACGAGCTCGGCGAGCTCGGCCTCGCGGTCGCACGCATGAGCGACGCGCTCCGCGCCACGCTCACGCGCGCCGCCGCCGCGACCGGCCGCGTGGACGAGGCCGCTGGCCAGATCTCGGAGATCGGCGCCGCCGTCGCCGCCGCGAGCGCCGGCCAGGTGTCCGGGCTCGAGCGCGCCGCGGCTGCGACCGCGGCGATCGACCGCCAGGCGACCGGCATCGCCGAGTCGTCAGAGACGCTCACGCGGAGCGTCGAGGAGGCGAGCAGCTCGGTGCTCGAGCTCGGCGCGGCGGCGGAGCAGTTGAACCACACCGCCCGCGCGCTGAACGGCCAGGTGGACAACGTGAGCGGCTCGATCGAGCAGATGGTGCGGAGCGTCGCGCACGTCGGCGAGAGCACGCAGGTGCTGTCCGAGGCGACCTTCGAGACCTCGAGCTCGCTCGCGGAAATGACCCAGTCGATGCGCGAGGTGGACGGCCACGCGGTGGAGACGGCTCGGCTCTCCACCCAGGTCGTGGAGCTCGCCGAATCCGGCCGCGAGCGCGTGCGCCGCACGGTCGAGAGCATGGAGTCGATCCGCTCCGCCACGGACGGCGCGCACCGCGTGATCCAGGGCCTGTCCGAGCGCGTCGTGGACATCGGCAAGGTGGTGGACGTGATCGACGAGGTCGCCGACGAGACGAACCTGCTGGCCCTCAACGCGGCGATCATCGCGGCGCAGGCAGGCGAGCAGGGTCGCGCCTTCTCGGTCGTGGCCGACGAGATCAAGGACCTCGCGGACCGCGTGTTCAGCAGCACCAAGGAGATCGCGGCGCTGATCCGCTCCGTTCAGGAGGAGAGCGCGAACGCGGCCGATGCGATCGAGCACGGCACCGCCCGCGTGCGCGAGGGCGTCGAGCTCTCGGCCGGCGCCGGGGCGGCGCTCGAGGAGATCACGGCGGCGGCTCGCGACTGCGGCCAGCGCACGCAGGAGATCGTGTCCGCGGTGCGCGAGCAGGCGCGTGCCACAACGCACGTCTCCGAGCTGATGGAGCGCGTGAGCACCCGCGTCGGAGAGATCCGGGCCGCGGGCACCGAGCAGTCGCACGCGGCGGACGTCGTCACGCGGAGCGCGGTGGTGATGCGCGAGGTCGCGCACCAGACGCTCCGCACGACCGAGGAGCAGGCGCGCGGCTCGGCGCGGATTCGCGACGGCATGGAGGCGGTGCGCGACGTGGTGGACCGCATCCATGCCGCGCTGCGCGAGCAGAGCGAGGCCTGCCGGAGCGCGGTCACGTTCCTCCACCAGATCCACGAGCGCACGCTGAGCCACGAGGAATCCGCGCAGCGGCTCGGAGACACCACGCGCACGCTGCAGCACCAGGCGGGCGGGCTCCGGACTGACCTGCAGCGCTTCCGGCTCGGGGGCGACGCATGACGTCACGACCGCTGCGGCAGAGGAGCACAGCATGATCGCGGCCTGTCCGAAGTGCGCGGCGCGCTATCGCATCGAGCGCGAACGCCTCCAAGCCGGGAGCGTCCGCCTGCGCTGCGCGCGCTGCGAGGCGGTGTTCCGTGTGCGCCCGCCCGATGTGCCCGAGAGCGCAAGCGAGCCTGCGCCGCAGCCGGCCCCGCAGGCCGCCGCCCAGCGTGAGCCTGTGGTCGCGCAGGCCGCCCCGCCGCCCGTCGCGGCCGGCGGCGAGCTCATCCTCGTGGCCATGCCCGACGGCGAGCTCACGCGGCGCACCTGCGACATGCTCGAGCAGCGCGGGTTGCGCGTGCTCCGCGCGAACGACGGCGTCGAGGCGATGCTCGAGATCCAGCGCCGGTTGCCGCGCGCGATCGTGCTCGCCGCCGACCTGCCGAAGATGTACGGCTTCCAGATCTGCGAGGTGGTGAAGCGCAACGAGAGCTTGCGCGGCATCTGGGTCGTGCTCGTCGGCGCGATCCACCACCGCGAGCGCTACCGCCGCGCGCCGGGGGAGATCTACGGCGCCGACGCGTACGTGGACGGGCCGGAGCTCCCGGCGGGCCTGCTGCCGCTGCTCGCGCGCGGCGGGGTCGGGGTCGGTCAAGCTCAGGACTCCGCTCGCGTGCCGCTCGCTGCGCGCTCGCCTGCGGCGAGCTTGCAGAGTGGCGCGGAGGAGCGCGCGTCGGCACCTGCGCGCCCGGCTCAGGACTCCGCTCGCGTGCCGCTCGCTGCGCGCTCGGCTCAGGACTCCGCTCGCGTTCCGCTCGCTGCGCGCCCGGCTTCGCCGGGCTTGCAGACCGGCGCGGAGGAGCGCGTCACTCCGCTCGCGCCGCGCCGCGACGGGCTCGATGACGAGCGCGCGAAGGCCGAGCGGCTCGCGCGCATCGTGGTCTCGGACATCGTGCTCTACAACGAGGAGCGCTTCGCCGCGGCGGTGCGCGGCGGCAACGTGCTCCAGGCGATGTCCGCCGAGCTCGCCGAAGGCCGGCAGCTCTTCGAGGAGCGCATCGACGCGCGCGTGCGCGGCGAGCGCGACTACCTGAAGGACGAGCTGATGCGCCGCGCCCAGGCGCGAGGGGTGCGCTGAACGAGCCATGGAGCCGTTGGACCGTCAGAGCCTCCTCGAGGGCCTCGCGCACGGCGACGAGGAGATCCGCCGCCTCGCGGTGGAGCGACTCTCGCTCCTGCCCGGGACGGAGGCGGTGCCCCATCTCGTCGAGCGCCTCGGCGATCCGAGCTGGCGCGTCCGCAAGGCGGCGGTCGAGCGGCTCATCGCGCAGGACGACGCGGGGCCCGCAGTCTCGGCGCTCGTCGCAGCACTCGGCGACGGGGAGAACCCTGGCCGGCGCAACGCCGCGCTCGAGGCGCTCACGCGGTTCGGCAGCGCGGCCGTCCCGGTGCTGGTCGAGGCGTCGCACGACGCCGACGTGGACGTACGCAAGCAGGTCGTGGACACGCTCGGCGCGATCGGCGACTCGGCGGCCGCCGACCGGATGATCCAGCTCCTCGGCGATCCCGACCCGAACGTCCGCGCCGCCGCCGCCGAGGCGCTCGGCGGGCTCGGCGCGCGCGGGGTCGAGCCGCTGCTGCTCGCCTGCGTCAAGAATGGCGGCGAGCCGCTCGTACAGCTCTCGGCGCTGCGCTCGCTCGCGAAGCTCCGGGCCTCGGTGCCGGTCGCCCGGCTCGCGCCCGCGCTCGCGGATCCGCTCCTCCGGCCGGCCGCCTTCGCCGTGCTGGGCGCCAGCGACGACCCCGCGGCGTGGGACACGCTGGTGAAGGGGCTCACGGCCACGGCGCGCTCCTCGCGCGAGGCTGCGATGGAGGCGCTCGTCGGCATCGCGAGCCAGACCGCGCCCGGGGCTGAGCGCACCCTCGTCGAGCGGCTGCGCGAGAGCACGGGCGACGCGAGCTTCCTGGCCGACGCGCTCGATCGGCTCGTCTCGGCGCCGCTCACGACGCGCCTCGTGCTGGTGCAGTTCCTCGGCCTCCTCGGGCGCCCGGATTGCGTGGTGCCGCTCCTCGAGGCGAGCGCCGACGAGGCGCTCGCGGAGCTCGCGACGAACGCGCTCGCCGCGGAGGGCGCGGTGGCCGAGGCGGCACTCGCCGGAGCCTGGGCGGAGCTCGACGAGGGCGCGCGGCTCCGCGGCTGCGCGCTGCTCGCGCGCACCACGGGCCCGGCCGGTGAGGAGCTGCTGCGGCGCGCGCTGGGAGCCCCCGATCCGCGCCTGCGGGCCACGGCGGCGCGCGCGCTGGCCGAGCGCCGGTCGGCGGCGGCGCTCCCGGCCCTGGTTGCCGCGCTCGCGCTCGCCACCGCCGCGGAGCCGGTCGATCTCGCGGGCGAGGCCGACGAGGCGGCTGCGCTCGAGGCGGCGATCGGGACGCTGGTCGAGGCCTCCGAGACGCCGCTCGGCGACCGCGCCGCGGCGCTGCTCGAGGCGCAGGCGGAGGGCGCGGCCGAGGGCTTCCGGGTGGCCCGTGCGCGCCTGCTCGGCCGCTTCGGCAGCGCCCACCACGTGGCACAGGTGGAGCTCCTCTTCTCCGACCCGAGCGCCGCCGTGCGGCGCGCCGCGGTCGAGGCGCTGGCCCGGCTCGCGCCGGCGCGGGTCGAGCCCCTGCGCTGTGCGCTCGCAGACGAGGCGCCGCTCGTGCGGGCCGGAGCGGCCGCGGCGTTGGCGGCCTCGGGCGACCCGGGCGCGGTGGCCGACCTCGCCGCGCTCGGCGAGGACGGCGACCCGCGCGTGGCGGCCGCCGCGCTCCGTGCGCTCGCGATCTGGGCGCGCGCGGTGGCGTCCGAACCCGCGCGCGAGCGTGCGCTCCTGCTCCTCTCGGTGGGCCTCGCGAACGGCGGGATGTCGGCGCTCGCGGCCCTCGACGCGCTGGCGACGCTCGGCGGCGCCGACGCCGTAGCACTCGCCCAGGGCGCGCTCGCGAGCCCCGACCCCGAGGTGGTGGAGGCGGCCGTCGCCTGCGTCGGCCGCCACGGGAGCCGCGACGATCTCGGCCGCCTGCTCGACTACCTCGGGCATCCGCACTGGAGCATCCGCGCGCGCGCCGTGCAGGTGATGCAGGAGCGGCGCCACGTCCACGCCATCCCCGCCATCCTCCGCCATCTCGAGGCGGAGCAGGACGAGTTCGTGCGCGAGGCCGCGCTCGCCGCGCTTCGCATGCTGGAGAGTCATTAGCCGTGGCGCCGTCGGGAGCGGAGCCCGTGCTGAGCGACGTCCAGTACCGGATGTTCCGCGACTGGATCGCGGAGCGTTGCGGCCTCTGGTTCGCGCCCGACTCTCGCTTCGTGCTGGAGCGGCGCCTCGCGCGGCGCGTGCGCGAGCTCGACGTCGGCAGCTTCTCCGCGTACTTCTACCAGCTCCGCAGCAGCGCCACCGACGATGGGGAGATCGGCCTGCTGATCGACGAGCTCACCACCAACGAGACGTACTTCCTGCGCGAACGCGCGCAGCTGAACGCGCTGGTGTCCGAGATCCTGCCCGAGTGGGTGGAGCGGCGCCGCCGGCATGGCGGGCCCGTGAGTATCTGGTCGGCGGGGTGCTCGAGCGGCGAGGAGCCCTACTCGGTGGTGATGCTCGCCCGCGAGGCCGGCTTCGAGCCCGGCAAACACTTTCGCGTATACGCATCGGATGTGTCGCGCCGCGTGCTCCAGACGGCGCGACGCGGGGTCTACCGCGCGCACGCCTTCCGCGAGACCGAGGAGCGGCTGCGCCAGAAGCACTTCGTCGAGAAGGACGGCGGCTGGCGCATCAGCGACGAGATCAAGCGTCACGTCGTGTTCACGCGCGCCAACCTCGTCGATTCGACGAAGAGCTGGGTGCTCGGGGCGATGGACGTGATCCTGTGTCGCAACGTGATCATGTACTTCGACACGCCCACGCGCCGGCGCGTGGTGCAGAGCTTCGCCGACAAGCTGAACGCCGGCGGCTACCTGCTGCTCGGCCATGCGGAGTCGCTGATCCAGGTCTCGAACGCGTTCGAGCTGCGTCACCTGCGGAGCGACCTGGTCTACCGGAAGCCGCTGCCCGGCGCCGAGCTGGCGGACCCGTGGCACGCCGCCGCGCGCGCCGCGATCACGCTCGACGACGAGGAGGCCCGCCCGTGAAGGCCCAGCGTCCGATCCGCGTGTTGGTGATCGACGATTCGGCGTTCAGCCGGCGCACGATCATCCGCATGCTCGAGCGCTCGCCGCTGATCGAGGTGGCAGACTGGGCGCACGACGGCCAGGACGCGCTCGCGAAGGCGCTCGAGCAGCCGTACGACCTGATCACGCTCGACCTCGAGATGCCGCGCATGGACGGTTTCACGTTCCTCCGCATCTTGATGGCACGGCGGCCGACGCCGGTAATCGTGGTGAGCGGCCGTGCGGGCGACCAGGACGTGTTCCGCGCGCTCGAGCTCGGCGCGGTGGACTTCCTCGCAAAGCCGACTCCGCGCGCCGCGCCCGAGCTCGCCACGATCGAGCAGGAGTTGATCCGGAAGGTGCATGCGGTGCGCGAGCTGCGGCTCGACCGGCTGCGCGACCGGCTCGGCCGGGTGGCCGCGCCGAGCACGAGCGCGAGCCCGGCGCTCGGCGCGCATCGCATCGTGGCGGTCGGCAGCTCGACCGGCGGCCCCGCCGCGCTGATGCAGCTCTTCTCGGGCTTCGCCGGAGCGCCGCCTTGCGCGTTCGTGGTCTCGCAGCACATGCCCGAAGGCTTCACGCGCGGCTTCGCGGCGCGGCTCGCGGCGACGACGGTATTCGCGGCGCGCGAGGCCGAGGACCTCGACGTGCCGGAGCCCGGCACGATCCTGGTCGCGCCGGGCGGCGCGCACCTCGAGTTCGAGTCGCGCGGGGGGGGCGTGGTGGCGCGCGTGGCGGCGCGCGAGGCCGGCGAGCGCCACGCGCCGTCGGTGGACCGCATGTTCGTCTCGGCGGCGAAGCAGTGGGGCCCGGACCTCCTCGCGATCGTGCTGACGGGCATGGGCGACGACGGCGCCCGCGGCGTGGTCGCCGTGAAGCGGGCGGGGGGCAACGTGATCGTGGAGTCGGCCGAGACGGCGGTGATCTTCGGCATGCCGCAGCAGGCGATCCGCGCGGGCGGGGTCGACGCGGTTGTGCCGTTGCACGCGATAGCGCGGTTGATCGAGTCGGGCTTCGCCGGCGACACGGCGACGAGAGGTGCGAGATGAGCCAGCGGGATGGCGATCTGTTCGAGCGCGCGAGCGAGTTCCTCGCGATGTTCCGGCGCGGGGCGGAGTTCACGCGCGAGCTGGTCGAGGAGAACGCGCGCCTCCGGCGCCGCCTTCTCGAGCTGGAGACGCGCCAGAACGATGCGGCGCGGGATCCGAAGGAGTGGGAGCTGCTCCGTGGGGAGCTCGTGGACCGGATCCAGGGCCTCGAGAGCGAGCGACGCGATGCGCTCGACCGGCTCCAGTCGCTCGAGGAGGAGAACCGCCACTTCGCGCAGCGCTTCCTCGAGATCGAGGAGGAGAACAACAGCCTCGCGAACCTCTACGTGGCCAGCTACCAGCTGCACTCGACGCTCGATCTCCAGGAGGTGCTGCGGATCGTGGTCGAGATCGTGATCAACCTGATCGGCGCCGAGGTGCTGTGCGTGTTCGCACTCGACGAGCGGAACAGCGTGCTCTCGCCGGTGGCGGCCGAGGGGCGCGAGCGCGCGAGCTTCCCGACGGTCCCGCTCGGCGACGGCCTGGTGGGCGGCTCCGTGGCGCGTGGCGAGATCATGGCGCGCGAGGCGCTCGACGACGAAGACTCGGGCGAGCCCCTCGTGAGCATCCCGCTCCGCGTGGGGGACCGCGCCATCGGAGCGATCGCGCTCTACTCGCTCCTGGTCCAGAAGGAGAAGTTCAGCGGGCTCGACCACGAGCTGTTCGCACTGCTCGCCGGCCACGCGGCCACCGCGATGCTGGCCGCGCAGCTCCACGGTCAGTCCGAGCGCAAGCTCAACACCATGCAGGGGCTCATCGAGCTCCTCACCAAGTAGCCCGGAGTGGCCATGTCGCGTCATCGCATCCTGATCGTCGAGGACAGCCCGACCATGCGACAGCTGCTGGTGTTCGCGCTGAAGCGGCTCCAGAACGTGGAGGTCGTCGAGGCGCGGGACGGTATGGACGGCCTGCGCAAGGTGACGAGCGACCACTTCGACCTCGCGCTGGTGGACATCAACATGCCCGTGATGGACGGGCTCAAGCTGATCCACCTGATCCGCGACGAGGAGTCGCTGAAGGCGATGCCGATCGTGGTGATCACGACGGAGGGCGCCGAGGAGGACCGCACGCGCGCTCTCGCGCTCGGCGCCGACGAGTATCTGACGAAGCCGGTGCAGGCGAACCGGGTGCTGGCGGTGGTGAAGGGGCTGCTCAAGATCTAGCCCGCCTCGCCATCCGCGCGGCAGGGGCCCTCGCGTGCTCAGGGTCGGGCCGGTCCGCCGCGGAGGTTCACGCTCGGGTCCGCACCGCTTCGCGTGCGGAGCCTCGGACGGCGCGCCGTGCAACCCATTCGGCCGGCCCGACATTGCGCGCCTCGGGCCCCTGCCGCGCCCAAGGATCAGTGCGCGCCGCCTTCCGAGGCGCGAACGGTGTGCTCCGCGCTGTGCTAAAACGCGCGCGTGTTGCGCTCCCGTCCGGCCCTCGCCCTCGCGCTCGCGCTCCTCGTCGGTGGGTGCGGGTACTCCTTCGTGCGCTACGGCGGCGGCCTCGGCGACGTGCGCCGGATCGCGATCCGCGGGCTCGGGAACGACACGTTCGAGCCCGGCGTCGAGTCGCTCGTGTCCGATGCGCTCACCCGGGAGTTCCGGCAGCGCGGCGCGCTCCGCCTGGTGGACGACCCGGCCGCGGCCGACCTCGTGATCGGCGGCGCGGTGAGGCGGGTGGACGTCCGGCGGCGCAGCTTCTCGTCCATCCTCTTCGCGCTCGAGTACGAGGTGCGCATGGAGCTCGGCCTCACCGTGTCGCAGCGCGACGGGACGCCGGTTCCGATCGACACCAACGCGCTCGCGGAGTCGGAGCGCTACCTCGCGAGCGCGGACGTCGAGGTGACGCGGACCAACCGGCAGGAGGCGCTGCGCCGGCTGGCCGGCGTGCTGGCCGGGCGCGTCCACGACGCGCTCTACGAGCGCATCGCGCCGTGACGCCGGAGGAGCTCGCCGCCGAGCTGTCCGAGGGGAAGCTCCGGCCGGCGTACCTGCTCGCGGGCGAGGAGACGCTCCTCCGCGACCGGGGCCTCGCGGCGATCCGCGCCGCGGCGCTCGGCGACGGCGCGCACGACTTCGACTTCGAGCGCCTCGAGGGCGAGCGCACCGGCGCTGGCCGGCTGCGAGACGCGCTGCGTGCTCTCCCCGTGCTGGCCCCGCGGCGTCTCGTGGTGCTTCGCGAGCCCGAGGCGCGGAAGGGGAAGAGCGAGGGTCTGCTCGAGGAGCTCGCGAGCGCGATCGCCGAGCTCGCGACGCAGCGCCAGACGCTCCTCGTCGTGGTGGCGGCGCGCATCGACCGCCGCTCGGGCTGGGTGCGCGCGTTCGCGGAGCCGGCAGCGCTCGTGGCCTGTGATCCGCCGAAGGGCGCACGCGCGGTGGCTGCGTTCGTCGCGCAGGAGGCGCGCCGCAGGAAGCTTTCGCTCGGCCCCGGCGCGGCCGACGCGCTCGCCGACGCCGTCGGCGCGCACGGGCTCCGCCTCGCGAGCGAGCTCGAGAAGGCGTCGCTCCTCGCCGGCCCCGGCCAGCGCGTGACGCGCGAGCACGTGCTCGAGGCGGTCTCCTCCGTCGCCGACGACAAGCTCTGGGACCTCACGGACGCGACCTTCGAGGGCCGGAGCGCGGACGCGCTCGCCGTGCTCGCGGGTCTTCGCGGCGCCGGCGTCCCGGCGCCGGTAGTCCTCGGAGCCCTCGCGTCCCAGCTCCGGAAGCTCCTGCGCGCGCGCGCCGGCGAGCCGCCCGCCGGGCATCCGCTGGCCGTGCGGCGCATCGAGGCGCAGGCGCGCCGCCATTCGCTTGCGCGGCTCGGCGCAGGGCTCCGCGCCGCGGAGGAGGCGGACGAGCGGCTCAAGGGCCGCGGCTCGCTGCCGGCGGAGCTCGTGCTCGAGCGCCTGGTGCTGGCGCTCTCGAGCTAGCCCCCGCTAGGCCTGGGTCTTGGCCTTGTGTACCGCGCGGGCGAGGCGCGCGACCGTGCGGCTCGCGGTGGACTTCTTCACGATGCCCTTGCTCGCGGCCTTGCGGATCACGCGCTCGGCCTCGCGCAGCTGGCTCGTGGCGCCGGCGACGTCGCCGCTCTCGAGCGCGGCGCGCACGGCGCGCGTGCTGCCGCGCACGTGGCTCCGGACGGCGCGGTTGCGGTCGCGGCGCTTGAGCGCCTGGCGCGCGCGCTTCTCGGCGGAGCGGTGCTGGGCCATGGCTCGTTCTCCGTCGCTCGAGCGCTCGGCCCGAGCCGTTGGAAGGCGCGCAGCATACGGATTCCGTCGGGCTTCAGCACCGGCTCCGGAGCACCGATGGAAGAGTCGATTCGCGAGGGAGGAGCGTGATCCGGCACCGCGCCGCGTGGGGTGTCGCTCTCGGCCTGTGGCTGGCCGTCGGGGCTTCCGCCGAGGCGCCGGCGCCTGCGCCGGCCGAGGGGAGCGCTGCGCCCGCAGCCGCGCCCGCGTCCGGAGCACGTGTTGCGCCCGAGGCGGCCACCCAGTCGCCGCAGCCGGTCCGCGTCCAGGCCACCCCCGCGGGGCTCGATCCCGCTTCAGCGGATCTCCCCGACCGGGATCCGGTGCGCGCTGCGCTCCTCCGCGCCTGGTCGCTCCCGAGCCCGGACCTGGCCGAGCGCGTGCGCCGCACCCAGCGCGCCGGCCTGGCGCTCGGGCTCGGGAACCTCGAGGCGCCGGCGCGGGCGCTCCTCCTCGAACCGGGCTTCGGCGCGCCGCTCGAGCGGGCTCAGCTCGCCGTCGAGCTGGCCCCCGAGCTGCCGGCGAGCCATGCGGCCCTCGCCGCGGCGTACTTCGACGGCTGGCAGCTCGGCCCGGCCTGGCGCGCCTTCCGGAGCGCCCTCCGGGCGGCCGAACGGCACCTCGAGGGCCGGCTCTGGCTCGAGGCGACCGGCTCCGACGTCGCGTTCGGCGCCGCCTTCGGGGGCGCGCTCGGCTTCCTCGTGCTCGCGGCGTGCGCCGCCTTCCCTCGCTTCGCGCGCGACCTGCGCGCGCTCCGCGAGCTGCCCGGGCCCTCGGCCGGCGCGCTCGCGGCCGCGCTGGTCCTGCTGCCGGTCGCGCTCGGCGAGGGCGTCGTGGGGCTCGGCCTCGGGCTCGCGAGCTTCGCGCTCGTGAACGGGAGCTGGTGGCGGCGACTCTGGGTGATGGCGGCGGCCGCCCTCCTCGTGGTCTCGCTGCACCCGCTTCTCGAACGGCGCGCAGCGAGCCACGCCTCGCTCGCGCTCGACGAGACGGCACTCGCGGCCTGGGCGGTGGAGCAGGGGACGCCGACCGCGTCCGAGCTCGCGCGCGTGCTGCGCCACGCGGAGGCAGATCCGCTCGCGAGCCGCGCCCTCGCGCTGCGCCTCGCGCGCCAGGGCGAGCTCGCGCTCGCCGGCGAGCGCTTCGCGCGCCTGATCGGGGGCGAAGACGCCTCGCCCGAGCTGCTCGCGAACGCCGCCGCCGTCCGCCTGCTGACCGGCGACCTGCCCGGCGCGACGGAGCTCTACGAGCAGGCGATCGCCGGCTCCGACTCGCCCGTGCTCCGCTTCAACCTCGCGCAGGCCTACGGCCGCGCGATCCGCTTCGACGAGCAGGAGCTCACGCTGGCCGAGGCGCAGACGCTCGACCCGGACGTACTGGTCGGGCTGAACCAGCGCTACAACGGGCAGGACGGCGCACTCGTGGCCTATCTCCCGCTCTCGGCCGATGCGGTGCTCGAGCGCCTCCAGCGCGTCGCCATCACACCGCACCTCGCGAGCGCGATGCGCCGCCCGCTGGCACCCGGCTCCGTCGGCGTCGGGCGTGCCGACGCGATCGTCGCGCTCGGCTTCGCGCTCGGGCTCGGCCTGCTGATCGGGGCAGGCCTCCGTCGCATCGCGGGCCCCGAGGAGGACCACTACGCGGGGATCGCGCGGCTGCTCCAGGCCCGCGGCGGCGACTCGATGACGCGCATGGCGCAGATCGAGGAGCTGCGCGCGCGCCAGCGGCGGAGCGAGCGGCTCGCCACGCTGGCCGCCTGGCTCGTGCCCGGGGCCGCCGGAATGGTCGGTGGGCGGCCGCTCCTCTCCCTGCTCGGGGTGGCGCTCTTCGCGAGCGGCGCCTCGCTCTACGTGTACCGCGAGGGCGCGATGCCCGACCCGATCGCGCTCGGCGCCTTGCCCGGCGCGCTTCTCGGCGTGGGCCTCGTCGCGCTCGGCCTCGCCTATCTGCTCGTGCTGAGCGTCGCGTTCGCGCTCCGCGAGAAGGACTAGCCATGTCGGTGGCGCTCCACGGCAACCTCCGCGACTTCGGCATCGGCGAGGTCTTCCAGCTGATCGGCCAGCAGCAGAAGACGGGCGTGCTCGAGGTGAGTGACGAGCGCACGCGCCTCTGCATCACGTTCGAGAACGGCGCGGTCGTCTGCGGCGAGCGAGCTGGCGCCTACGAGCAGGCCGCGCTCGGCGACATGCTGGTCCGCGCCGGGCTCGTGACGCCGCAGCGGCTCATCGAGCTCGAGCGGCGCATCGCCGAGGGTGGCGTGCAGCTCGACGCGCTGATCGTGGAGAGCGGGGAGCTCTCGGCGAGTCGGGTGGACGAGGTCGTCGAGCTCGTCACGCGCGAGACGCTCTTCGAGCTGCTGCGCTGGACGCGCGGCTCCTTCCACTTCACGGCCGGCCCCGTCGTCCACCGCCGCGACCCGGCGCGCTGCCTGCCCGCCGAGCAGCTCCTGATGGACGGGCTCCGCACGATCGACGAGTGGCGGACCTTCGACGAGTACGCGGTGGATCCCGAGAGCGTGTTCCTGCCGCGGGGCCGCTTCGAGGAGTTCCGGAGCAAGCACCCGGGCGAGGCGCCCGAGCGGCTGGCGGTGGCCGAGCGGCTGTTCCTGCTGATCGACGGGCGCATGCCGGTCCAGCGCGTGGTCGACCTCTCGCGGCTCGGCACCTTCGAGGGCGCGCGCTGGCTCACGCTGTTCCGGCGCGCCGGCCTGATCGAGCCGATCGACCCCGAGATCGTGTCCCGGAAGCAGCGGCGCCGGCAGGCGCTCGAGCTCGCGGGGGGACCCAGCGTGCTGGGCGCGCTCCTCGCGCTGCTGCCGTGGCTGCTCCTCGGCGCGATCGTGCTCGCGCTGCTCCAGCAGCCGGCGCCCGAGCCGCTCACCCAGGCCGGTCTCGCCGAGCGGGCAGTGCTCCACCGGGCGGGCACGGCCTTCGAGTCCCGCCGGCTCCGGAACCTCGCCGACGCGCGGCGCTACGCGCGGGGCGAGTGGCCCGACGGCCTCACGGACCTCCGCCGCTTCTTCCACGAGGCGCGGCGTGGTGAGCCCTTGGCGCCCCTCGACGCTCGCGAATACTATTTCGCGCGTCGCGGGGACAACTTCGTCGTCCTCGCCCCGGAGCAATGAGGAGAGCGAGCACCTGAGCGAGCCCGACGCGCAGAGCCGCCAGACCCTGGTCTTCGACGACAACGCACTGGCGGCCGCCCTCTACGGCGAGCGGGAGGGCACGCTGCGGATCCTCGAGCAGGAGCTCGGCATCCAGGCCCGCGCCCGCGGCAACCAGGTGCGGCTGCTCGGCCCCGAGGAGCGTGTGCGGATGGGCCGCGGGGTGCTGGAGGAGCTCTACGGCGTGCTGCGAGGCGGCGGGTCGCTCGAGCCGCGCGACGTGCGCGCCGCGATCCAGGCCGTCACGGAGCGGCCCGGCACGAGCCTCCGCGAGCTCTACAGCGACGTCCTCGCCAACGTGGGCGGGCGCCGCCGCATCAGCGCGAAGAACCTCGCGCAGCGGCGCTACATCGAGCTGATCGACCAGCACGACCTCGTGATCGCGATCGGACCAGCGGGCACCGGCAAGACCTACCTGGCCATGGCGATGGCGATCGCCGCGCTCCAGCGCCGCGAGGTCGTGCGCGTGATCCTGACGCGCCCCGCGGTGGAGGCCGGCGAGCGGCTCGGCTTCCTGCCGGGCACGATGGCGGAGAAGGTGAACCCCTATCTGCGCCCACTCTACGACGCGCTCCACGACATGACGGACTTCGACAAGGCGCAGCGCCTGATCGAGCGCGGCACGATCGAGGTCGCGCCGCTCGCGTTCATGCGCGGCCGCACGCTGAACGAGTCCTTCGTGATCCTCGACGAGGCGCAGAACACCTCGCCCGAGCAGATGAAGATGTTCCTGACCCGGATGGGCTACGCGTCGAAGGCCGTCGTCACGGGGGACATCACGCAGATCGACCTGCCGAGCGGCAAGCCGTGCGGGCTGGTGGATGCGCTCGAGGTGCTCGAAGGCGTGGAGGGGATCGGCATCCAGCGCTTCACCGAGGCCGACGTGGTGCGGCATCCCCTCGTGCAGTCGATCGTCCGCGCCTACGAGCGCCGCGAGCAGGATCGGAGTGATCCGGGCGTCAAATGAGCGTCCGTCTGTCCGGGCCGGCGCGGCGCACGCGCGGCCTCTCCCGCGCCCGCCTGCTCCGCTTCGCGAACGAGCTGCTCGAGGCGCTCGGCGAGGGGAACGCCGAGCTCTCGGTCGCGCTGGTAGACGATGCGACGGGCGCGGAGCTCAACCGGCGCTTTCGCAGGCGCGGCGGCCCGACCGACGTGCTCGCGTTCGCGCTCGCCGAGGGCGCGCACGCCCACCACCGCGGCGCGCTGCTCGGGGACGTCGTGATCGCCCTCGGCGTGGCCAGGCGCCAGGCGGCGGAGCGCGGCCACGACCTCGAGGCGGAGTGCCGGCGGCTCCTCGTGCATGGCGTTCTCCATCTGCTCGGCTACGACCACGCCCGGCCGGACGAGGCGCGCGAGATGCGCGCGAAGGAGCGGGCGCTGTGGCGGCGACTCTCGGGATGAGCACGGGCGTCCGCGTCGCCTGCGCGGCGCTCTACCTCGGGGTCACGGTGCTCGCTTTCCCGCACCGCCTCGGCGAGCGCGTGCTCGACCTCGGCCTCCTCCTCGCCTGGCTCTCGCCCGTCGCGTTGCTCCTCGCGGTGCGCGGGCTCGACGCGCGCCGGGCGGCCTGGCTCGGCTTCGCGCTCGGCACCCTCGCGCACGCGGGGATCTGGCACTGGATCTGGGTCGTGACCGTGCGCTACGGGCACGCGCGGGGCTGGGTCGGCGTGGGGGCGCCGCTGTTGCTCGCGACCTGGCCCGGGCTCTTCACCGCCGCCTTCGCGGCGGGGAGCGTCGCGCTCGGCCGGCGCCGGCCGCTCTCCCCGTTCGCGCTCGCTGCGCTCTGGACCGCGCTGGACCACGGCCGCGGCACCTGGCTCACCGGCTGGCCGTGGGGGACGCTCGGCTACGCCCAGCACCAGAACGAGTGGCTGCTCGGGCTCGCACCGTACGGCGGCGTCTACGCGCTCTCGTTCGCGAGCGTGCTCGGCGGGGCGAGCCTCCTCGAGTGGGCGCTCCGCAAGGAGCCCGGGCGGAGCGGGGCGCGCGCCGCGGCCGGGCTCGCGATCCTCGCCGCGCTCCACCTCGCCGGCGCGCTCGCGCGCGAGCCGGCCAAGCCCGGCGCGCGGCGCATCCGCGTCGCGGTGCTCCAGGGCAACGTCGCGCAGGACGTGAAGTGGACGCCGGCGTGGGCCGAGCGGACGCTCGGGATCTACGAGCGCCTCACGCGGGAGGCCGCAGGCCGTGGGGCCGAGGTCGTGGTCTGGCCCGAGACGGCGGTGCCGGGCGCGCCGGACGGCGACCCCGCGCTCGAGGCGCGGCTCGCGGGCCTGGCGCGCGAGACCGGCGCCGAGCTCGTGGTCGGCGCGGTCGGCCTCCGCCTGCGCGGCCCCGACGAATACCCCGACCTCTTCGACAGCGCGTTCGTGTACCGGCCCGACGGGGTGCGGCTCGACCGCTACGACAAGAGTCACCTCGTCCCGTTCGGCGAGTACCTCCCGTTCCGGGCGCTCCTCGGGCGCGTGATCCGCGCGGTCGCGACGGGCGCCGCGGGTCGCGACGTGAGCGCGGGCCCCGGGCCGCGTACGATCCTGCTGCCGGCACGCGCGAACGGCGAACCCGACGTTCCCGCCGGGGTTCCCATCTGCTATGAACTGCTCTTCCCGGACCTCGTGCGCCGTTTCGCGGGGAGCGGAGCCCAGGTGCTGCTCGCCATCACCAACGACGCGTGGTACGGGCGGACGGGGGCGCCGCATCAGTTCCTCGCCATCACCGCGCTGCGTTCCGCGGAGACGGGGACGTGGACGGCGCGCGCGGCCAACACGGGGGTATCGGCGCTGATCGACGCACGCGGCATGGTCCGGGAGCAGACGCGGATCTTCGAGGAGGCTCTGCTGGTGGGTGACGTGGCGCTGCGCGACGCCGAACGCCGGCCCACCTTCTATGCGCGATACGGCGACCTGTTCGCGTACGCCTGCTGGGCGGCGAGCGCCGCGCTCGCGGCGCTGGCGTGGCGTGCGCGCCGGTCAGGAGCGCGGGCGTGAGCGAGCCGATTCACCTCGACCCCCTCGAGCTGGCCGAGCGCCTCGCCCAGGCGCGCGCGCGTCTCCTCGAGTTCCGGGGGCGTCTTTGACGAGGCGCGGCTCAAGAAGAAGCTCGCCGACCTCGAGGCGGAGGCCGCCCGGCCGGATCTCTGGAACGACCGGGAGCGTGCGGAGCGCGTGCTGCGCGAGAAGCGCGCGGTGGAGCGCGAGCTCGCGTTCCTGAGCGCGCTCGAGGCCTCGCTCTCCGACGCCGCGGTGCTGTTCGAGCTCGCCGACGAGGCCGGCGACGAGGGCACGCGCGCCGAGGCCGCCGACAAGCTGGGTGTCGTCGAGCGCGACCTCGCGGACGCGGAGCTCCGCCAGCTCCTGGGCGGCGACCACGACGCCGCGAACGCGATCCTCTCGATCAACGCGGGCGCCGGCGGCACGGACGCCGCCGACTGGGCGGAGATCCTGTTCCGCATGTACACGCGCTGGGCGGAGTGGCGCGGCTACACCGTCGAGCTGCTCGACGCGCAGCCCGGCGACGAGGCGGGGCTCCGCAGCGTCACCGCCACGGTGAAGGGCGAGTACGCGTACGGCTACCTCAAGGTGGAGCAGGGTGTGCACCGGCTCGTACGCATCTCGCCCTTCGACTCGCAGCATCGCCGGCACACCGCGTTCGCGAGCGTCGCGGTGTTCCCCGAGATCGAAGACGAAATCGAGGTGGAGATCGACGAGAAGGACCTGCGCGTGGACACCTACCGCGCGGGCGGCGCTGGCGGGCAGCACGTGAACAAGACCGACTCGGCCGTGCGGATCACGCACCTGCCGAGCGGCATCGTGGTGCAGTGCCAGAACGAGCGCTCGCAGCACAAGAACCGCGCGCAGGCCATGAAGGTGCTGCGCGCGCGCCTCTACGAGAAGGCGCGCCAGGAGCAGGACGCGAAGCGCGCCGCACTCGCAGGCGAGAAGCTCGACGTCACCTTCGGGAACCAGATCCGCTCCTACACGCTGCACCCGGCCCAGCGCGTGAAGGACCACCGCACCGACGTCGAGGTCGGGAACGCCGAGGGCGTGCTGAACGGCAACGTCGATCCCTTCATCCGCGCGGCGCTGCTCGCCCAGGTGAGGGCGTGAGCGACCGGGAGCAGGAGGCGCGCCGCGAGCGGCTCGCGAAGCTGCGCGCGGCCGGCATCGAGCCGTATCCCGCGCGCGTGGGACCGCGCACGCCGATCGCCGAGCTGCGCCGGCTCCACGATGCGAAGGACGTCGAGCGCCTCGCCGCCGAGGCGAGCCGCGCCGCGATCGCGGGCCGCGTTCGCGCGCGGCGCTCGTTCGGGAAGCTCCTGTTCCTGACGCTCGTCGAGGACGGCGCCGCGCTCCAGGTGAGCGCGCGCAAGGGTGAGACCGATCCGGAGACCTTCGCGTTTCTGGGCGACGTAGACGTCGGCGACTTCATCCGGGTAGAGGGCACGCTCTGGCGCACGCAGAAGGGTGAGCTCACGCTCGGCGCGAACGGAGCGCAGCTCCTGGCCAAGGCGCTCCGGCCTCTGCCCGAGAAGTGGCACGGTCTCGCCGACGTCGAGGCGCGCTACCGCCAGCGCCACCTCGACCTCCTCGCGAACGAGCGGACCCGCGAGATCGCGCTGCTCCGGAGCCGCACGCTACGCGCCCTCCGCGCGTTCCTGGACGCGCGCGGCTTTCTCGAGGTCGAGACGCCGGTGCTCCAGCCCCTCTACGGTGGGGCGGCGGCGCGGCCCTTCACGACGCACCACCAGCTCTTCGACCAGCCGCTCTACCTGCGCATCTCGGACGAGCTCTACCTGAAGCGGCTCGTGATCGGCGGGCTCGACCGGGTCTACGAGATCGGCCACAACTTCCGGAACGAGGGGATCAGCCACAAGCACAGCCCCGAGTTCACCATGCTCGAGTGCTACCAGGCCTATGCCGATTACACGAACATGATGGAGCTGGTGCAGGCCCTGCTGTGTGCGACGGCGCAGGAGGTGCTCGGGAGCCTCAGCGTGCCGTACGGCACGGGTGCGATCGAGCTCGGCGGGGTGTGGCGCCGCGTCACGATGCGCGACGCCCTGCACGAGGCGACCGGCGTGGACATCCTCGAGGCCACCGACCTCGCGAGCCTCCGCCGCGCGCTCGCGGCCGCGGGCATCGAGCCCGGCGAGGCGCCGACCTGGGCCCAGCTCGTGGACGAGGTGTTCAGCGCGAAGGTCGAGCCCGGCCTCGTGCAGCCCACCTTCGTGACGCACCACCCGACCGAGCTCTCGCCGCTCGCGAAGCGTGCGCCGGAGGACCCGCGGCTCGTCGAGCGCTTCGAGCTCTTCGTCGCCGGGATGGAGCTCGCGAACGCGTTCAGCGAGCTGAACGACCCGGACGACCAGCGCGCGCGCTTCGAGGAGCAGCGCCGGCTCGCGGCGGCGGGCGACGCCGAGGCGCATCCGCTCGACGAGGACTTCCTCGCCGCGCTCGAGCAGGGCATGCCGCCGACTGGCGGGCTCGGCGTCGGCGTCGATCGATTCGTGCGCGTGCTCGCAGACGCGCCGAACCTGCGCGAGGTCATCCTGTTCCCGCACCTGCGGCCGGAGAAGTCCTAGATGGGCCTCTGGGACGCGCTCTCGGCGACGGGCGGCTCGCTCGCGCTCGCCTTCATCGTGGCGCTCGTGCTCGGCCTCTGCGCGATGGCGATCCTCTTCTTCGGCTCGGCCGTCGTCGTGCTCGAGCGCTTCGCGCGCGGGGCACCGAGCGGCCTCGGGGCTGCCCTCGTGACGCTCGTGCTCGCGGCGCTGCTCGGCCTCCTCGGCACGGACGAGGAGACGGTGGAAGCGCTCGGCATCGTCTGGCCGGGCGCGCTCCGCGCCTGGGCCGCGAGCGCGGCGCTGGCCGTGGTGGGGCTCGTGTTCGCGCAGGCGCTCATCGCCCTCGTGCTGCGGCTCGTGCCGCCGCGCGCGCTCGCGTTCGCGAGCGTCGTCGTGCTCGGCGCCGGCTACGCGCTCCTGGTCGGCGGTCTCGATCAGCTCGGCTACGCGGCCGCGCCCGCGCTCGCGACTCTCGCCGTGGCGGGAGCGCTCGGCTGGCGCCGGCGGAGGCAGGGCCTCGCCGCGCCCGGCCTCGAGGAGCGACTCGCCCTCGCGCTCGCCGCCGTGCTCGCGCTCGGCGTTTTGATCCCGCTCGCGTTGCCGGCACCCGAGCTCCGGATCGGCAGCGCGGGAGCGACGCTGCTCAGCGTCTTCGTGGCGCTCGTGCTCCTCGGCCTGCTCCCGCGCGCCGCGGCCGGCTTCATCGGCTCGATCGGCAGCGCGGAGTGGTTCATCGCGCGGCGCTACCTGTTCGCGAAGCGCCGCCAGACCTTCATCTCCCTCATCACCGGGATCTGCGTCGCCGGCGTCGCCGCTGGCGTCTGGCTCATCGTGATCGTGCTCTCGGTGATGAACGGCTTCGAGCAGATCTGGCGCGAAGAGATCATCGGGAACCGCGCGCATCTCACCGTGCACGCGATGGGTCCGATCGAGGACTACCGGGCGGTGCTCGAGAAGGTGGCGGCCGTGCCGGAGGTGATCGGGGCGTCGCCCTACCTCGACGCGGAGGGCATGGTGCGCGGGCAGCGCGGTGGCATCGTCGGGGTGCGCGTGCGCGGGATCGACCCGGAGCGGGTCGGGGGCGTCACGGATCTCCGCGCCGACCTCCTGCCCGGCTCCGAGGGCGCGCTCGAGGATCTCGACCCGCGTGAAGACGACGAAGCAACCGGCCCCGCTGCAAGCGCTGCTGGAAACGGTCCGCCAGGCACCGGCAGCGTCAGCGCGCGCAGCGAGCCCTCGCGAGGCCTTGCCTCGCGAGAGGCGAGCGAAGGAGATTTCGGAATCGTAATCGGCAGCCAGCTCGCCGCCGCGGCCGGCGTCGGGGTCGGCGACACGCTGGTGCTGATCTCGCCCTTCGGCGGCCCGCCCACGCCGCTCGGCCCGGGGCCGCGCCTCGCGCGCTTCCGCGTGGCCGGCGTGTTCCAGTCGGGCTTCTTCCAGTACGACGAGATCTTCACCTACGTGAGCCTCGCCGCGGCGCAGGACTTCCGCCGTGCCGCCGACGTCGCCGACGGCATCGAGGTGCGCACCACCGATCACTACCGCTCGCAGCGCGTCGGCGCGGAGATCGAGCGCACGCTCGGCTTCCCCTACTTCACGCGCGATTGGAAGGAGTTCTTCCCGTCCTTCTTCCAGGCGCTCAAGACCGAGCGCGTGATGATGTTCGTGCTGCTCACCATGATCATGGTGGTCGCGGCCTTCGCGATCGTGGTGACGCTCGTCATGATGATCATGGAGAAGTCGGCGGACATCGCGATCCTGAAGGCGATGGGCGCGACCGACGCTGCGGTCGAGCGCATCTTCGCGATCGAGGGCACGCTGATCGGTCTCCTCGGCACCGTGCTCGGCGTCTTCTCAGGAATCGCGGTCACCACGCAGCTCGGCTGGGTGCAGGAGCAGATCGAGACGCTGACCGGCATCGACACGCTGCCGGCCGAGATCTACCAGCTCGGCACGCTGCCCACCGAGGTCGATCCGCTCCAGGTCGCGATCGTGGTGGCGATCGCGATGGTGCTCGCGCTCGGCGCGACGCTCCTGCCGAGCCGCCACGGTGCCCGGCTCGATCCCGCCGAAGCGCTGCGGTACGAGTGATGGGCGACGTGCTGCTCCGCGCGGAGGGCCTCGGCAAGCGCTTCGTCACCGGCGAGGGCACGATCGAGGTGCTCTCCGGCCTCGAGCTCGAGGTCGCACGGGGGGAAAAGCTCGCGATCCTCGGCCAGTCGGGGATCGGCAAGTCCACCTTGCTCCACGTGCTCGGGACCCTCGACCACCCGAGCGAGGGCAACGTGTGGTTCGAAGGCCACGACGTGTTCGCGCGAACCGGCGAGGAGCTCGCGCGCTTCCGCAACCAGTCGCTCGGCTTCGTCTTCCAGTTCCACCACCTGCTGCCCGAGTTCACCGCGCTCGAGAACGTGATGATGCCGGGCCTGCTGCGCGAGCTCGGGTTCGGCGAGGCGCGCGAGCGTGCCGCCGCGATGCTCGCGGAGGTCGAGCTCTCGCACCGCCTCTCGCACCCGGTCGGGAAGCTCTCGGGCGGGGAGCGGCAGCGCGTCGCGGTGGCGCGGGCGCTCGTCCTCGATCCGCCGCTCGTGCTGGCCGACGAGCCGACCGGGAACCTCGACCCGGGCACCGCCGAGCGGGTCGGCGACCTGCTCGTGCGGCTCAACGAGTCGCGCGGCACCGCGCTCGTCGTGGCGACGCACAACGCCGAGCTCGCGCGCCGCATGGGCCGCGCCCTCGTGCTCGAGCGGGGGCGGCTCCGCCCCGCCGGGGAGGGGCGCGAGGCGGGGGCCGCCGCACGGCCCGGTGGATACGCCTAACTGGCCGGGATTCCAAGAGAAAACCCCGGATTCCCAGCTTGACCTCGGCGCGCGCTCCCGTCTATGCTTCGGCCCTTCGGGGGCCGGGAGCCCCGCGGCGCCAAGAGCCGGTGCGCCCAGGAGCGGCGGTGGTGGGCATGCGAAGAGCGGGCCTCGAAGCGGTGTTGCGGCGCCGCCTCGCCGGCCTCGCTGGCGTGCTCGCCTGGGCCGCGCTCGCCGCGCCGGCCTTCGCGGCCGTCCCCGTGCGCGTGGTCGTGGCGGTGCTCCCCTTCGAGGTCCACAGCGAGAAGCCGCTCGACTACCTGGAGGGCTCGCTCGCCGAGCTCCTCGCGACGCGCCTCGAGGCGAGCGGGCAGGTGGACGTGGTCGAGGCGGTCACGGTCCGCGAGACCCTGATCGCGTGGCCCGGCGAGCGGACCGAGGATGCGCTCCGCCGGCTCGCGCGGGAGCTCGCGGCCGACTGGGTGGTGGTCGGGAGCCTCACGGAGCTCGCCGGCCGTTACAGCCTCGACGTACGGGTGACGCCGGTCGAGAGCCGGGTGGCGACGAGCACGCTGACGCTCGCGGCCGACGGCGACGACGAGCTGCTCGATCGCGTGAACGAGCTCTCGGAGCGGATCCTCGGCATCGTGAGCGGAGCAGCGGCGGGTGAGGCCGCGGCCGCGCCGCCCGCCCCGCCCCCTGACGCGGCGGCCGTCGCCGAGGTGATCGAGGAGGAGGACGTCTCCCTCGCCGCTCCCCCCGTGCCGGTCGCCGCCGAGCGCGTGACGGAGCTTCGGGTGCGCGGCAACAAGCGCATCGAGAGCGCGGCGATCCTGGCGCGCGTCACTACGAAGGCGGGCCAGCCGCTCTCCCGGCTGCGCCTCGCGCAGGACGTGCGCGGCATCTACGGGCTCGGCTTCTTCCGCGACGTGCAGGTGTTCGAGGAGCCGGGCCCCGACGGCGTGATCCTCATCTTCGAGGTGGCCGAGAACCCGGTCATCCGCCAGGTGACGATCAGCGGCAACGAGAATGTGGACGGCGAGAAGATCAAGGACAACCTGACCCTCACCACGGGCTCCACGCTCGACTACCCGCTGCTGTTCGAGAACCGCCAGCGCGTCGAGGGGCTCTATCGCGCCGAGGGCTACTACCTGGCGAAGGTCTCCTCCGAGGTCGAGACACTCCCCGGCGACGCGGTCGGCGTCCACTTCGAGGTGGTCGAGGGCAAGAAGCTGCGCCTGCGCCGCATCGACTTCGTCGGCAACGAGGCGAAGGACGACGACACGCTCGAAGAGGGCCTCAAGACGAAGACCTGGCACTGGTACTCCTACCTCACGAGCTGGCTCGACAAGTCCGGCACCTACTCCGAGCCGGTGTTCCTCCAGGACCTCGAGACGGTCACGAACAAGTACCTCGACGACGGCTACGTGCGGGCCGACGTCGGGCAGCCCGACGTCCAGGCCGAGGAGAACGGGCTCGTCGTGAAGGTGCCCGTCAGCGAGGGGGACCAGTACCGGCTCGGCAAGGCGACGCTCGTGGGCGACGAGACGGCCGACTTCCCGAAGCTGCGGGAGGACATGCAGCTCGCCGATGGCGACGTGTTCAGCCGCGCGAAGCTGAACTCCGACCTCGAGAGGCTCGAGAGCCACTACACCGACCGCGGCTTCTTCATGGCGCAGGTGCAGCCGCGCACCGCGGTGGACGAGACGGCGAAGCAGGTCGACGTCGATTACGAGGTGAAGAAGGGCTCGCTCTTCTTCCTGCGCGAGATCGGCGTGACAGGCAACCAGACCACCGTGGATCCCGTGGTGCGCCGCGAGGTGCGTCTGGTCGAGGGGCAGCTCTACTCCGCCCGCGCGCTCGACCTGTCGAAGCGCCGCCTCTCGGGCCTCGGCTACTTCGAAGAGGTGAACTTCGAGCCGCGTCAGACGGACTTCGAGAACCAGCTCGATCTGGACGTGAAGGTGGTGGAGAAGCCGACTGGCTCGCTCTCGTTCGGCGCGGGCGTCTCGTCGGCCGACGGCTTCGTGATCTCCGGCGCGATCGCCGACAGCAACCTGCTCGGCCGCGGCTATTCCGCCTCGCTCGGCGCGGACATCGGCGGCCAGAGCGACCGCTTCTTCCTGAACTTCGCCTGGCCGTACTTCCTCGACTCGAACTGGGGTCTCAGCACGCAGCTCTCGCACTGGGAGCTCGAGTACGACGACTTCGACCTGGAGCAGACGGGCGCCGAGGTCGCCTTCTCGCACGCGCTCGACGACTCGGGCCGCACGCGGGGCTTCGTCCGCTACGGCTACTCGGACCGCAGTGTGCTGAACGACCTGGTCTTCTCGGGGGAGTTCAACGGCACCGACACGGAAGACGAAGGCGCGACGCAGGGTGGCAACTCGACGGCGGCCTCGATGATCTTCCGGGACGTCGTCGCCGGGTCGAAGGTGCAGGAGCCCTCGGCCACGAATCCGAACGCGGGCTGCGCCAACGTTCTCGATCAGTCCGGCCTGCCGCCGCTGCCCCGCCAGCCCTGCCTCAAGGGGGGCGGAGACCCCCAGGTCACCAGCCTGGTCGGCCTCGGCTTCCGCCGCGACACGCGGAACGACCGCATCGCGGCCACGGACGGCCACATCCTCGAGAGCTCGGTGGACTTCGCCGGCCTCGGGGGCTTCTCGCAGTTCGCGCGCTGGGAAGGCCGGGCGGGCTTCTT